>JAABUP010000394.1_pt1 | contig 98660 bp, 91 predicted proteins | sample 5559201 | NCBI WGS metagenome assembly JAABUP01 (sample SAMN10711887, study PRJNA513373) | rock metagenome | isolation source: Antarctica rocks | place: Antarctica | reverse complement strand
TCCCCGCCGCCCCCCCCCCCCCCCCCCCCCCCCGACTTTGGGCGACGTGGCTCGCCTTCGCTCTTTCTACCATTACATCAACTGGGATCAGGCTTATCTTTCTGGTAGTTGCTAAGTATCCACGCGGGTGACAAAAATATTGGATCACCTGACTTGGCGGAGATCCCCCCCAAATTTCTATGTAAATTGTCTACTTTTCTCGATAACATGTCGTCCCCTAGTACTCATATATCTCATAAGGATTGGAATACGCCTTGTCGTGCTATTGTTCTTTATGATCGCTTCATTAACCAGAAGTCGTACCGTCGAATCGTTAAGGACACGGGAATCCCTTTCTCTACAGCTCACCGTTAGTATATAGAGTACTAGGACGACCTTATAATTAATAAACGTCGTCGTCGTAACAATCCTACCAGACCTAAACGCCGAGGTACTCCTCTAAAGATTACCGATTAGTAAGTACGGGAAATAGAGCTTATCCTAGAGGTAAGGGATAATAATTACCCGGTAGAAATAAAGGCTTTAATATAGGAGTAGCTAGGGTATAAAGCAGGCCTAGATAATATTTCAGGATATACGATTAAAAGACGAATAGGGTTAATAGAATATTATAAATATATTATATATAGGAAGGGCTAGTATAATAAAAGCTCTACTAAGAGAAGGGTAGATTTCGCTAGGGCGAAATTTATAAGGCCTGTACCCGCTAGCTCTATAGCGGCGTATTAGGTAATAAAAGACGTAGAGTTATATTATAGGATTTAATAATAGGTATAGGTCTACTAATAGATTAGGTAGTAGGCCTATTATAGTAATAAAACTAATCTCTAAGGAACTTAGAAGAATAATAGGGGATAGCTAGGAAGATATATATCTACTAAGTATAAGCTTAGCCTAGGCCTCCTATTACTAGGATATTACTTTATATTCCTAAGGAAGGTTACCTAAAGTAGGTTATAAGGTAGCGCGTAAGATATATATATACTTAAGCCTAATAAATACCTCCCCTCCTAGGCCCTAGTATTAGGCTTAGGTGTATATACGCCTTATACACCACCTTATAACATGCTTCGGGTAACCTTCCTTAGAAATACGGGGTAATATCCTAGTAACGGGAGGCTTAGACTACGCTTATACTTAGTAGATATATATCTACCTAGCTATCCCCTATTATTCTTCTAAGTTCCTTAGAGATTAGTTCTACTACTATAATAGGCCTACTACCTGATCTATTAGTAGACCTATACTTATTATTAAATCCTATAATATAACTCTATATCTTTTATTATTTAATACGCCGCTATAAAGCTAGCGGGTATAAGCCTTATAATTTTAATCTCTCTCCCTTTTTAAAGGAAAAGGCCTAGAGTTATTATTATATTAGGTTTACCTTATAATAATTAATAGGCTAAAGGTAATAATTAAATAGAACTACTACTACGTAAGATATTATTAGAACGCTATTATAGTACTTTACTAGAAGGAGGACTTTTTACTCCTTCTACTTTAGATAAGCTAGAATAGCTATTAGAGGAGGCCTAGAATAAAAATTATTATTTTAAATAATAAAATAAATTAATAATATTACTAGCTTATAATAAAGTACTTTATAATCTTTAAATTAGTATTAACTTAGAAGTTTAAATTACTACTAGCTTAGCGCCGTCTTAATATACTTATATATATATACTTCGCCCTAAAAGGATAAGACCTTATAAAGGATCTTTTAAAGAGAAGTACTTATATTAGTTTTATAAAGTTAATATTAAATTTATTATAAGTCTAGAGTATTTTACTATAAATAAGTCTTATATAGCCTATTATATAGACTCCTTAAAAGGGGACCCTAAAGCTTAATAATATACCTATTTTAGGAGTTATAATTTAACTAATATTATATTTAAATTTTTTAAGAGGTTTTTACTTAACTTAGTCGCGGATCTAGCGAGCCGCTATCTCTTTACTTATAAAAAGTAGGAGTAGGTACGCTAATATAATAATTAAAAGGTCTTAAATTTTAAGGCCTATTTAAAGGAGTTAGAGTCTTATTTACTACCTTTTAATAAGGAGTATAAGGCCTATATTTTCCTTATAAAGTTCTATAGTAAGTTAAAGAATAAATTTTTTAGTACTAATAATATTACTAAATAGTATAAAGAGATATTTACTTAAGCTATTATATTAGAGAATACTTTAGAATATAAGTATTATATAAGCGGCTTAAATTCTTAAGGAAAAACCTAGGATAGGTCTTAGCTAAAATTAAAAGGCGGTAATAAGTCTTTAGAAGATTATATTATAAAGCCTAAAGATTCTAATAGTAGTAGTAGTAAGTAGTTATACTTTAAGGATAATACCTTAAAAAGGAAGGCTAGGCCTAATATTATGATAGATTCTATACTTTATTTTTATTATAATAAAGAAGGTTATATCTAACTAAATTATATTAACCTTAATAAGCCTTAGGCTTATTTTAATATTAATATAATATTAGTAAAAAAAGAATTAGCTACTTTACTACCTTAGAAGAGGGGTAAGAAGACTAATTAATAGAGGTAATATTATTAATCCTTATAAAGGGTTAAGTAGAGTTATAAGGTAACTAGTATTAAGTTATAATACTTTTAAACTCTAGGTTATACTTAAACTTAATTTTATAAAAGTTTATAATTTAATAGGATTTAAAGCCTTATAAAGCTATCTTATTATAAGTATAAGTATTTAGTAGAAGTAGTATATATATCTATAAAGCCTATTAATTATATTACTAGTTAGTAGATAGCTAAGGCTATAAAAAGGAATATACTACTCTTTTTTATATAATAGATTAAAAGGGCCCTAATATTATTTTAGGTATATTAGGATTAAAATAATAGTATATACTATTAGATCTAGAGGCGTATTACTAGTACTTTAAAGTTAATTCTAGTATATTATAAGTTAATAAGCCCTAAGCGTTTACTTAAAATATTAGGAAAGAGCTAAATATATTTATTATTTTATACGCTAGTATAGCGTTTAATAAATAGGAAGCCCCCTAAGTTCTTAAAGAATTAGAGGCCTTTACTAATATCTTTTCTAGTAAGAAGGCGGGTACCTTACCTATTTTTAAAGAAGGTAACTAGGCTATAAATCTTATAGAAGGTAGAGAACTACCTTATAAGCTACTTTATAATTTATCTTAAATTAAGCTAGCGGAATTATAGCGCTACCTTAAGGATTCGCTTTAAAGGGGGATTATTTACTACTCTATCTTATCAGCTAGAGCACCTATTCTCTTTATATTAAAGAAGCATAGTAGGCTATATTTATATATAAATTATAAGGGGTTAAATATTATAACTCTAAAGAATAGATACCTATTACCTCTTATTATTAAGATATTAGACTACCTATATAATTCTAAGGTTTTTATAAAGTTAGACTTAAAGGATACCTATTATTAAATTTATATTAAGGAAGGTAATAAATAGAAAACTACTTTTTAAACTTATTATAACTACTTTAAATATTTAATTATACCTTTTAAGCTTATTAATATATTAGCTATATTTTAAGCCTATATTAATAGAGCCTTAGTAGGTTTAGTTAATATAACTTATATAGTATACCTAGATAATATCCTTATTTATAGCTCTAACTTAGTAGATTAATAATAATATATTTAGTAAGTACTAAAACAGTTATATTAGTTTTCCTTATATACTAATTTAAAAAAGTACTAATTTAGTATTAAAAGGGTTAAATTTTTAGGGTTTATTATCTTAACTAATAGCGTTAAGATAGATCTAGAGTATATAATAATAATTAGAGACTAGCCTAAACTTAAGACCTATTAGGATATATAAGTCTTTTTTAGCTTTATAAATTTCTATTATTAGTTTATTTATAACTACTCTTATATAGCTAAGCTACTTACTAGCCTACTTAAGGGTAGTAAGGATAGTAAGAAAATAGGTCCTTTAAATTAAACTATTACTATTAATAGAGTATTCTAATTATTATAGGATACCTTTATATTAGCGCCGTTTCTATACTACTATAACCTTATAAAGGCCTTAAGGATAGAAATAGATACTTTAAATTTTATTATAAATATTATCCTATCTTAACTAGATAAGGATAGTAATTAGCAACCTATTATATTCTAATCTTAAAAGATAATTAACTTAGAATAAAATTATAAAACCTATAATTAGGAGCTACTCGCTATTTTAGTAGTAATAAAATAGTAGTAATACTATTTAAAAGGAAGTACTTTTATAATTAAAGTATAAACTAATTATAATAACTTAAAAGGCTTTATAAAGTAAAAGGAATTAAACTCTAAGTAAGTTAAATAGGTACTTAAGCTCGCTACTTATAACTTTAAGATATTCTATTACCTAGGAAAGTTAAATCCCGCTAATATACTATCTTATTAACCTAATTATAAGGGTAAATTACCCCTAAATATAAAGCTCTTACTAATATTATAAAATAAGCTTACCTTATAAAAGAATAATAGTTCTAAAGAAACTTAAGTAATTATCGTAGTTATAACGCCTATATTTAGAATTATAAGCATTTAAGTTATTATCCCTAAAAGGGATATTATAAATATTCTAGACTTAACTTATAAAGATACTTAAAGGCTTATAAAGACCTTAATTTATAACTTATAAAAGTATAATAATTAGGTAAAGTCCTTTTTAGAAGCGCCTACTAAATAATATTATTATAGATATTCTAAGGCCTAGAGTTTAGACTTTAATAGGCTATTAACCTTTAAATGTTATCCTTATATTCTAAGGGATAAAGCCCTATATAGTAAACTTATTAATTACTATTATAATAATCCCTTATTAAGATATTTAGCGCTAAGAAGATATATAATCTTCTTATATATAAATATTATTAGAATAGTAGTATATAATAGGTTACTAAGTATTATTAAACTTATAATATTTATTAAAGAATTAAGTTACCGCGCTATTATACCTACGGCGAATTAAGTTTATTACCTATTACTACTTAACTATAGAAAGAAATATCTATAGATTTTATTACAGGGTTACCCCTAAGTAAGGCTAAAGGAATTATTTATAATTCTATCCTTATAATTATTAATTATTTTACTAAAATAATTAGGTATATACCTACTATAATAATAATTAATACCGCTATGCTAGTAGATATATTTTATAATAAAATTATTTATTACTATAATATACCTAATAGTATTATAAGTAATAGGGGTTCTATCTTTATAAGCGCCTTTTAGTTAGCGGTCTATTTTTACTCTAAGATAAAATACTACCTAAGTATAGCCTTTTACTTATAAATTAATAGGTAGATTAAGTATTAAAATTAGGTATTAAAATACTACTTATATATATAAATAGTATTTATTCCTCTATTAGAATAATACTATTTTTTCTTATATATAGTTATTACCTAGAAGTTTATTTAGAACTTAAGTACGAGTCCTTAGAAGGGAGAATACCTACTATAAATAATAGAGTTAGAATATTATAAGTAGTAAGGGATAAAGTTATAAAACGCCTTTAAGCTACCTAAGTATCTTAAGTAAAGTATTATAATTAAAATTATAAGTTATAGATATATAACGTCGGCGATTTAATAATATTAGCTATAAAGAACTTAAAGTAATAACGCCTAAGTAAGAAGTTAGCCTATAAATATATAGGACTATTCTAAGTTATTAATAAAGTTAGTTTATAGGCGTATTATCTACTATTACTACTATTATATAAGATTTATAATATATTCTATATATTACTAATTAAACCTTACTATTAAAGAGACTACTCTCTTATAGTAGATATCTTTACATAAGTACCTAAACTTATTAATAATAAGGAATAATAAGAGGTAGAAGAAATTATTAGTAAAGTTAATAATAAATAAGGTATCTAATATAAAGTTAAGTAGACTAGTTAGGGTAGTAAATATAATTAATAGGTACTAAATAAGGACTTTAATAAGTCTTATAAGTTAATAAGAGCCTATAATATATTAGTATAATTAAAGTATAAATACTATATTAAATATATTCCTATATTAAATAAGTAGTAATAATATAATAAGTTATAATATAAACTAAGACTATTATCTTTATATATATTATATAATAATTAATCTCTTATATATAAGTATACTTATAAGTATAATAATATAATTTAAAAATATTCTTTATTAATATTATTTAAGGAGTTAAGCTATTAGTAATATATTATATTAGAAGAATACTTTTAATCTTAGTATAATTTAATAAGGATATTAAGGATATATTAATAAAAGATAAGCCTAGGTATCTTATACCTAATAAATAACTTAAGTAAATAAGATATATAAATAACTTATTTATATTAAAGTATAACCGCGAATTAACCTTTAATTATTAAACCCTTTAAAGTCTAAAGGCTTTATAGGGTTAAGATTATTTAATATATCCTTATACTACTAAATATTATTAAGTTTAATTTAAAGGAGTTCTACCTAACTCTTTAACTTATTATTCTATATATTTAATATATTAATTAAAGCTTATAAGTTAATAATAATATTAGGCGCTAACCTAATTATTATAACTATCTACTTATAGGCTTTTTATTATTAGGTTATCTTTTTATTAAGTTTCTTTCTCCTTACTAAATATACGTCTACCTAGCTAGTCCTAATAATAGCGCGTATAGATTTCTTTACCTTCCTCTAAAAAGGAGCTAGAATCTATTATAATAAATACTTATACTATTATAAAGCTAAAAGGTTAATATACTTACCTTTATATAATAATTAATATTATAATAACTATTAATATATTAATAATAAGGGGGAGTATTACCTTATTTATAATTATTTAAACCCTTTATAAAATAAGTCTTATAAGAAAGAGATATACTACGTAAGTTAGCGAGCTATTATATAATATATAGAAGTGAATATACTTAAAATAAGTTAATATCTATATCTATATATAATATTAATATATTAATAAATATAACGCGATATTAATAAGATATTATAAGTACTTATAAGAGAAATATTATATATAATATATAATAAGAATATTATATATATTAGTAAATATATTTTATAATATTATTAAGTTAAAGTAAGTACTTATAAGAGAGGCTAAGGGAGTTATAAGAAGTTTTAAATATTAGGATAAAAACTTTATTAATATCTTATAATACTATTATAACGTAGTTTCCTTTAAAGTTATTTAAACTATAATAATAATAATAAAGGTTCTATCTAATTTTATAATTAATATATTAGAGTAACGCGTTAATTATTATATCTTATATCTATAGATATTTAATCTATTATTAATAATAAAGTATACGCGCCTATTAGTTAATATTACCTTCTTATTTTATATTATTACTAATATATATTATTAACGCCTATACCTAACGAGTTATTCCCCGCTAATATATGGTAATATTAACTATATAGAAATATTATACGTATTAATACTTAAATATTAATAAGCTAAGTAGCCGACTATATATTAAAAGTATTTAAAATAATTATAAATTATATAATATATTATCCTAATATAATTAAAGGATATAAATAGTTTAGAAGTATATATATATTATCTAGATACTTTATTAATATACTCTATTATTAACTATTAAATAATATTATTACTACCTTATAAAAGGTTTTAGTACGCGCGTCTAGCCTAGTTAATATTAATATTATATTAGCGGTAGTATATTAAATAACTTTTCCCCCTTATTTTTCCTACGTAGTTTTAAGGTTTTTTAACGAGTATTCTAAGTAATCTTATTAGCCCTAGGGACTAGGGCCTAGGAGGGGAGGTACTTATTAGGCTTAGGTATATATACGCCTTATACGCTACCTTATAACCTACTTTAGGTAACCTTCCTTAGAAATACGGGGTAATGTCCTAATAATAGGAGGCCTAGACTACGCCTATACTTAATAGATATATATCTACCTAGCTATCCCCTATTCTTCTTTTAAATTCCTTAGAGATTAGTTCTACTACTATAATAGGCCTACTACCTAATCTATTAGTAGACTTATACCTATTATTAAACCCTATAACGTAACTCTACGTCTTTTATTACCTAATACGCCGCTGTAGAGCTAGCGGGTATAGGCCTTACACCTAGTCCCTAGGGTTAATAAGATAGATAGGAATACTTATTTAAAAACCTTAAAACTACGTAGGAAAAATAAGGGAAAAGAGTTATTTAATATACTACTATTAATATAATATTAATATTAGCTAGGTTAGACGCGCGTACTAAAACCTTTTATAAGGTAGTAATAATATTATTTAATAGTTAATAATAAAGTATATTAATAAATTATCTAGATAATATATATATACTTTTAAACTATTTATATCTTTTAATTATATTAAAATAATATATAATATAACTTAAAATTATTCTAAATACCTTTAATATATAGTTAGATACTTAGCTTATTAACTTTAAATATTAAGGTATATAATATTTTTATATAATTAATATTATTATATATTAATAGGGAATAACTTATTAGGTATAGGCGTTAGTAATATATATTAATAATAGTATAAAAATAAGAAGGTAATATTAACTAGTAGGCGCGCATACTTTATTATTAATAATGGGTTAAATATTTATAAATATAAGATATAATAAGTAACGCGTTACTCTAATATATTAATTATAAAATTAGATAGAACTTTTATTATTATTATTATAATTTAAATAGCTTTAAAGGAAACTATACTAAGATAGTATTATAAAATATTAATAAGGTTCTTATCCTAATATTTAAAACTTCTTATAACTCCCTTAGCCTCTCTTATAAGTACTTACTTTAGCTTAATAATATTATAAAATATATTTATTAATACTTATAATATTCTTATTATATATTATATATAATATTTCTCTTATAAGTACTTATAATATCTTATTAATATTACGTTATATTTCTTAATATACTAATATTATATATAGATATTAACTTATTTTAAGTATATTTACTTATATATATTCTATAACGGCTCGCTAACTTACGTAGTATATCTCTTCCTTATAGGACTTATTTTATAAAGGGTTTAGATAATTATAAATAAGGTAATACTCCCCCTTATTATTAATATATTAATAGTTATTATAATATTAATTATTATATAGAGGTAAGTATATTAACCCTTTAGCTTTATAATAGTATAAGTACTTATTATAATAGATTCTAGCTCCCTTTTAAAGGAAGGTAAGGAAATCTATATATACTATTATTAAGACTAGCTAGATAGATATATATTTAATAAGGAGAAAGAAACTTAATAAAAAGATAACCTAATAGCGGAAAGCCTATAAGTAGATAATTATAATAATTAGATTAGCGCCTAATATTATTACTAACTTATAAGCTTTAATTAATATACTAAATATATAGAATAATAAGTTAGAGAGTTAAGTAGAACTCCTTTAAACTAAACTTAATAGTATTTAATAGTATAAGGATATACTAGATAATTCTAACCCTATAAAGCCTTTAAACTTTAAAGGGTTTAATAATTAAAGGTTAACTTATAGTTATACTTTAGCGTAGATAAGTTATCTATATATCTTATTTACTTAAGTTATTTATTAGGTATAAAATACCTAGGCTTATCTTTTATTAATATATCCCTAATATTCTTATTAAATTATACTAAGATTAAAAGTATTCTTTTAATATAATATCTTATTAATAGCTTAACTCCTTAGATAATATTAATAAAGAATATCTTTAAATTATATTACTATATTTATAAGTATACTTATATATAGGAGGATTAATTATTATATAATATATATAAAGATAATAGTCTTAACTTATATTATAACTTATTATATTATTACTACTTATTTAATATAGGAATATATTTAATATAGTATTTATACTTTAATTATACTAATATATTATAGGCTCTTATTAATTTATAAGAACTATTAAGGTCCTTATCTAGTACCTATTAATTATATTTATTACCCTAACTAGTCTACTTAACTTTATATTAGATATCTTATTCATTATTAACCTTATTAATAATTTCTTCTACCTCCTATTATTCCTTATTATTAATAAGTTTAGGTACTTATATAAAGATATCTATTATAAGAGAGTAGTCTCTTTAGTAGTAAGGTTTAATTAGTAATATATAAAATATATTATAAATCCTATATAATAGTAGTAATAGTAGATAATATACTTATAAACTAACTTTATTAATAACCTAGAATAGTTTTATATACTTATAAGCTAACTTCTTATTTAGGTATTATTACTTTAGGTTCTTTATAGTTAATATTATTAAATTACTAATATTATATATTTATAACTTATAGTTCTAATTATAATACTTTACTTAAGATACTTAGGTAGCTTAAAGGTATTTTATAGCTTTATCTCTTACTACTTATAATATTCAATATTCTAATTCTATTATTTATAATAGGTATTCTCCCTTTTAAAGACTTATCCTTAAGTTCTTAATAAACTTCTAGGTAATAACTATATATAAGAAAAAATAGTATTATTCTAATAGAGGAATAAATACTATTTATATATATAAATTTAATTATAAGTAGTTATCTAGCTTAATTAATATACTTAGTATTAGTAAATATATATAAGTAGTATTCTAATACCTAATTCTAATACTTAGTCTACCTATTAATTTATAGGTAAAAGGTTATACTTAGGTAGTATTTTATCTTAGAGTAAAGATAAACTGCTAATTAAAAGGTACTTATAAAGATAGAACCCCTATTACTTATAATACTATTAGGTATATTATAATAGTAAATAATTTTATTATAAAATATATCTACTAGCTTAGTAGTATTAATTATTATTATAATAGGTATATACCTAACTATTTTTATAAAACAATTAATAATTATAAGGATAGAATTATAGATAATTCCCTTAGCCTTACTTAGGGGTAACCTTATAATAAATATTAAATTCCGTGAGATAGAGCATTTGTAGAGCTTTATTATTAGAGTTAATAGGAAAATAACTTTATAGATATTTCTTTTTATAATTAAGTAGTAATAGGTAATAAACCTAATCTCTTATAAGTATAATAGCGCGGTAACTTAGTTCTTTAATAGATATTATAAGTTTAATAATACTTAATAACCTATTTTATACTACTATTTTAGTAGTATTTATATATAAGAAGATTATATATCTTCTTAGCGCTAAAATATCTTAATAATAGATTATTATAATAATAATTAATTAGTTTACTATATAGGGCTTTATCCCTTAGAATATAAAGACGACCTTTAAAGGTTAATAGCCTATTAGAGTCTAAACTCTAGGCCTTAGAATATTTATAATAATATTATTTAATAGGCGCTTCTAAAAAAGACTTTACCTAATTATTATACTTTTATAAGTTATAAATTAAGGTCTTTATAAGCCTTTAAATATCTTTATAAGTTAAGTCTAGAATATTTATAATATCCTTTCTAGGGATAATAACCTAAATACTTATAATTTTAAATATAAGTATTATAATTATAATAATAGCTTATATTTCTTTAGAATTATTATTCTTTTATAAGGTAAGCTTATTTTATAATATAGGTAAGAGCTTTATATTTAGGGGTAATTTCCCCTTATAATTAGGTTAGTAAGACGGCGCGTTAGTAGGGTTTAACTTCCCTAGGTAATAGAATATTTTAAAGTTATAAGTAGCGAGCTTAAGCGCCTATCTAGCTTACTTAGAGTTTAATTCCTTTTACTTTATAAAGCCTTTTAAGTTATTATAATTAATTTATACCTTAATTATAAAAGTACTTCCTTCTAAGTAGTATTACTACTATTTTATTACTATTATAATAGTAAGTAGCTCCTAATTATAAGTTTTATAATTTTATTCTAGGTTAATTATCTTTTAAGATTAGAATATAATAGGTTATTAATTACTATCCTTATCCTATTAAAATAGGATAGTACTTATAATAAAATTTAAGGCGTCCGTTTCTATCCTTAAGGCCTTTATAAGGTTATAATAGTATAGAAATAATACTAATATAAAGGTATCTTATAATAATTAAAATACTCTATTAGTAGTAATAATTTAATTTAAAGGACTTATTTTCTTATTATCTTTATTACCCTTAAGTAGGCTAGTAAGTAGCTTAGCTATATAAGAGTAGTTATAAATAAACTAATAATAGAAATTTATAAAGCCTAAAAAGACTTATATATCCTAATAGGTCTTAAGCTTAGGCTAGTCCCTAATTATTATAATATACTCTAGATCTATCTTAATACTATTAATTAAGATAATAAACCCTAAAAATTGAACCCTTTTAATACTAAATTAATACTTCTTTAAATTAGTATAAAGGGAAAACTAATATAACTATTTTAATACTTACTAAATATATTACTAGTAATCCGCTAGGTTAGAGCTATAAATAAGGATATTATCTAGGTATATTATATAAGTTATATTAATTAAATTAACTAAGGCTCTATTAATATAGTCTTAAAAATATAGCTAGTATATTAGCGAGCTTAAAAGGTATAATTAAATATTTAAAGTAGTTATAATAAGTTTAGAAAGTAGTTTTCTATTTATTACCTTCCTTAATATAGATTTAATAATAGGTATCCTTTAAGTCTAACTTTATAAAAATCTTAAAATTATATAAGTAGTCTAATATCTTAGTAATAAAAGGTAATAGGTATCTATTCTTTAAAATTATAATATTTAACCCCTTATAATTTATATATAAATATAGCCTACTATCCTTCTTTAATATAAAGAGAATAGGTACTCTAGCTAATAAGATAGAATAGTAAATAATTCCCTTTTAAAGTAAATCCTTAAGGTAGCGTTATAGCTCTACTAGCTTAATTTAAGATAAATTATAAAGTAGCTTATAAGGTAGTTCTTTACCTTTTATAAGATTTATAGTATAGTTACCCTCCTTAAAAATAGGTAAAGTACCCGCCTTCTTACTAAAAAAGATATTAATAAAGGCCTCTAATTCCCTAGGGACTTAAGGGGCTTCTTATTCGCTAGATATTATACTAGCGTATATAATAATAAATATATTTAGCTCTTTCCTAATATTTTAAGTAAACGCTTAGGACTTATTAACTTATAATATATTAGAATTAACTTTAAAGTACTAGTAATCCGCCTTTAAATCTAATAGTATACGCTATTATTTTAATCCTAATATATCTAAAATAATATTAGGGCCCTTTTAATCTATTTTAGGCTTTATAATATAATCTTTTAAAGACTTATTACTACCTTTTAATTTTAAGTAAGACCTACCTTAGGTTTTTCCTTAAGAACTTAAGCCGCTTATATAATACCTATATTTTAAAGTATTCTCTAGTATAATAGCCTAAGTAAATATCTTTTTATACTACTTAATAATATTATTAGTACTAAGAATTTTATTCTTTAACTTATTATAAAGCTTTATAAGGAAAATATAGGCCTTATACTCCTTATTAAAAGGTAGTAAATAAGACTTTAACTCCTTTAAATAGGCCTTAAAATTTAAGACCTTTTAATTATTATATTAGTATACCTACTCCTACTTTTTATAAATAAGGAGACGGCGGCTTACTAGATCTATAATTAAGTTAAGTAAAAACCTCTTAAAGAATTTAAATATAATATTAGCTAAATTATAACTCCTAAAATAGGTATACTATTAAGCTTTAAAGTCCCCTTCTAGGGAGTTTATATAATAGGCTATATAAGACTTATATATAATAAAATACTTTAGACTTATAATAAATTTAACGTTAACTTTATAAAACTAATATAAATACTCCCCTTTAAAGGATCCTTTATAGGGTCTTATCCTTTTAGGGCGAAGTACGTATATATAAGTATATTAAGACGGCGCTAAGATAGTAGTATTTTAAACTCCTAGGTTAATATTAATCTAAGGATTATAAAGTACTTTATTATAGGCTAGTAATATAGCTAATTTATTTTATTATTTAAGATAATAGTTTTTATTCTAGGCCTCCTCTAGTAGCTATTCTAGCTTATCTAGAGTAGAAGGAGTAAAGAGTCCTCCTTCTATTAAGGCGCTATAACGGCGTTCTAGTAATATTTTATGTAGTAGTAGTTCTACTCAATTATTACTTTTAGCTTATTAATTATTATAGGGTAAACCTAATATAATAATAACTCTAGGCCTTTTCCTTTAAAAAGAGAGAGAGATTAGAATTATAAGGCTTATACCCGCTAGCTTTATAGCGGCGTATTAGGTAATAAAAGATATAAAGTTACGTTATAGGGTTTAATAATAGGTATAAGTCTATTAATAGATTAGGTAGTAGGCCTATTATAATAGTAGAACTAATCTCTAAGGAACTTAGAAGAATAATAGGGGATAGCTAGGAAGATATATATCTACTAAGTATAGACTTAGCCTAGGCCTCCTATTACTAGGATATTACCCCGTATTTCTAAGGAAGGTTACCCGAAGTAGGTTATAAGGTAGCGTGTAAGACGTATATATACCTAAGCCTAATAAAATTATACTAATATCTAGCTCTAGAAGACTAGTTCTTATCCGCTTTTCTAATAAATGTTATCTTAGCTAGGGGCTACAGGGTAAATTATAGATAATCTAGAAGCTAGGGTAGAGATATTATTAAGACTATATATAGTATATATAAAAGAAGCCTAAAAGTATTTAGGAAAAGAAAAGGCATTATATCTAGGCTATAATTAGCTATAATTTTCGGTTAGATCTAATATTCTATAACGTCCCTAGTAATACTAATAGGAAGATATTAAAGTAGGTATATAGGAATAAGATCCTAGAGCCCGTTATTAAGCTATAATACGAGTAAGTTAGTCGGGGACTAGCTAATCCATTCGTACTAGAAGAAGATAGTAACTCTAGCTATAAGATAGCTACGGCGAGCTGTATTATTTATAAATAGAAGTAATAATATAGCTTATAGATATATTATAACTATCTATTATTACTAGATCTAGCGCTAATAGAAAATACCTAGTAAGGACTTAAATAAATACTCCGTAAGTACCCCTATTAAGACGACTATACTATAAGAGACTATATCATTTAGGGGTAGGAGGAATATATAACTATTAAGTACGTGAATAAGTAGGTAGCTAGTATACCTTAACAACTCCAGGCTGTTTTAGATAGTAATAGATAAATGACAGGGTTTTAGTAGAGAAAAGTAGACAATTTACATAGAAATTTAGTAGGAGATCTCCGCTAAGTCAGGTGATCTAATATTTTTATTACCCGCGTAGTATCTTAAAATAGAGTCTTCTAATATCCCTAGCTTAAAGAACTAGAAGGGTTTACCCCCTTCTAGTCTAAACTTACTTCTAGTCTAATCCTAAGGGGCTAGCGGCCCGGAGCTTTTAAAACTCCGTACTCCTAGCCCTAGCTCTAGGGTACTCTTAGGCCTAATAGTATTTATATCTAAAGATCCTTAACTAAGCTAATTCTAAATATAAGTTTATTATAAGAATTATTTAATATAAGATTTCTTATAATACTTATAATAAAAAGAAGTTAATAAAGTCTATTATTATAGAAAGTAAGGCCTTAGCTAGAAGGGGGTATAGACTAGAAGGGGGTAAACCCTTCTATACTACCTAATCTAAAGAGAATTTAGGAAGGCGACCCTAGCGGCCCTAGTAGCTAGTAGGAAGGGACTTATACTTAGACTAGCTCGTTCTAGCCCTAATAAGGAATATATAGATATAATATTATATATTACTAATAAAATAGTTAAATAGCCTAGATTTTAGGTTTAAGCTAAGACGGACTAAAACTCGTTAAATTACTAGCTTCTAAAGTTAAAAGTTTTTTTTCTTAATTTAAAAACTTAGCTAATATTACTATAAGCCTTCTTAAACTTTTTTATAAAGTATTCTTATTATTTTTAGTTTTTAAGTAGAAGAATTTACTTACTTCTAGTTTAAACTTACTTTTAGTCTAGCCTTAAGGGGCTAGCGTCTTAGAGCTATTAATTTCTATACTTCTAATTCTTATCTAGGGTTTTATTCTAGGATCTCTTAGGCTAGAATACTATTACCTTTATAGAGTAATAACTAGACTACCTTAGTATTATAAAGTAGTTTACTAGGAAAATAGTAGAACTATCTATTTACTATTATTTATTAGTAATATTAAAAAGTATTAATACTATTAAAAACAAGTCTCGTTTCTAATATATCTAATTAAGGAATAGTATTTAATTCTTAGAATAGTATTCTCTTTTTAATAGTACTAGTAAAACCTTAATTTAGTATTAAAATATAAAACGCCCTTGTATTAGGGGCGTATTCTACTAGCCTATTATACCTAGTATACTAATACCCTATATAATACGCCTTCCATCTACGTATATTAGCCTAGCGTATTACTACTACGATAAATATAACTAAATCAACTAATTTTAATACTAGATATAATATAATATTAATAAAATACCTAACCTCGTACTTCTAAGTAGGACTCTTATTAGCCTTAGTAGTAGTATAAGTATTTAGAATAGAGTTTTTATAAATTTATCTATAATTAATATTTCTATATATATATCCTTATTCCCTACTAAAATTACCTTTACCTCCTATTTATACTTAATAAATAACTACTTATTTAAATAATATAAGACTTATATATATTAAGTATTAGCTACTTATCTACTATTCCTACTTTTATAATTAATATTATATAGTATAGTTCCTATATAATCTACCTTATAATTAAGGGACTTAAGAATAAGTATTTAGTAGGTAGAATAACTTTATATAAGGAATATAAGGATTTATATTCTTAAATATACTCTAATTAGTAAGATAAGGTAATTTTAATATTCTAAAAATCTAGTATAGTAACTAGTTTTTATTTCCCTAGCTACCCTAAAATTTTTAAGTATATCTTATATTATTAATATAATAAAATTTACTTATAGAAATATTAATATATTAGTATAATCCTACTAAAATTTAGAGGGTATAAATAGATTAGATAAAAACTCTATTATACTATTATATATAATATTATTTTTAAAATATAATAAAACTAGTAATATACTATATTTACTATTATATATAAGCGGCTAGGATTTAGATACTATAATTTAAATTAGTACTTAAATTTTAGATGTAAAATCTTAATTTACTATAATAAATACTATTACTAACTTACTACTACTTATAAAAGGGTTTACCCCCTTTTAATTTAAACTTACTTCTAGTTTATACCTTTACTTTCTATAATAATTAACTTTAATAACTTATTTTTACTATAAGACTTATAGAATACGTAAGACTAAGTATTTCTTTTATACTAAAATGTTTTACATTATTACGCTACTAGTTAAAAATCTATAGATATGATAGTTTCTAGGCTGAAGGGTACCCTGGAGCTTGGTACCGGAGTACGGATTTTTAAAAGCTCCGGGTCGCTAAACCCTTAGGGCTGGACCGGAAGTAAGTTTGGACTAGAAGGGGGTAAACCCTTCTAGACCGTCTGAAGGATCCGTTGCCCGCCGCTAAGGTAGTTATAAGAAATATTTCGCGTTAAAAACTATTTAGATTTAGATACTCTATAATTCTTATAGTAAAAATAAGTTACGAAAAGAATCCGTGCGCTTCTTCAGGATCATGCAAGATTACGTGTCGGTCTCACCACAGCCAAGACATCCCTGCGACCCGGGCGGGTGAGCTGCTGCCTAATCGCCCTGCTAAATAAATTTTTCTACCTTGTAAATACTGCTACCTTCCTTCGATGCCTGAACTTTGAATTTTAATTATGTCAGGATCGCAGGCCCAATAAGCGACTTTGCAAGTACAAAAGCAGTCGGCTCCATGCTTTATCATCGAATCCAGCCATATAGACAGTCCTACTAAGGCCAATACAAGCGTCTTAGAAGATGATTGACTGGGACTTAGCGAGGTCCCGTTCCTCTTTTCGGCCACGAGAGATTGACCTTACGAAAATACCCACAGGCGAACTAGGGAAACAGCGAAACATAGGAGAAGAGACAAGAAGCAAAGTCACCCAGAAAAAGTTCCTCGGCTGTGGCGTGCTTGTTTCTATTAACCATGTGAGTTTCGGCACATATGAAGGGCGAAATGCCTGCCTTGTAATTTTGAAGTTTTCTTTCCGCTGGACACGTGAAAGGTATCATGTCAAGCGTGCAGATATACAGATATGTTTCGATCGGTATTCTAAGATATCAGATGCCAATCCGGGTGACATCAGCGGTGAACCAATTGTGCGCAACCTAGGTCCTCGGAAAATATATGGCGTTCCCAATACGAACGGGCAAAAATGGTCCCTCAACGTTGAACAGATCTGTGAGGCTTTGCCGTCGCCCTCCTTAAAGAATGCTACAGAGAAAAAAGCATTCTTAGATGGATGTAGGCTAGAAGTTATTGGTAAGCCTTGGTCTGATTCTCGACGGAGAAAGACCCACAAGGGTTGCTGGATTGTGACGGAGTTCGGAAACAAGAACTACGGTATCCCTGATGAGCTAAGGTTGGGTATGATTGTGGAATATTCCGGCAGCTTCCAAGCAACTGTGAAGGTGGCAGCGGATATTCCATTGATGGGAAATCTCTTTGGGTTTCCATGGCCAGTGGATGATCCAATACTATTTATGGACAACGAGCCTAGACCTGTGATAGGTGGACCGTTGAGAACTTCGCAGTTTGATACTTTGTTGGAGGATGACTGGACCTTTCTCCTTTTGGGGCATCGTGTGCGTAGAATAGAACCTATGATGCTGAGTGAACGTATTAATAATGCGAAGGATACCGATTCCATTGACCATTCATCCGCATCCATAGAGCCAGCCGCTCCACGAATTCCCAGCAGTAGAACATACCGAGCTCAGTGGGTCGGAGAAGAGCATGAAGTAACGGATGTCAAAGATCTCTTAGAGTCTGTCCTTTCACTTCGAAAGAAAGACTCTGACATTGAGCTGAGATCTTTGACGATATGTCCAGATGTGCCTGCTGCAAGGGTGGTCACTTTTCAGTCTTCATTGCTCGGTTCAGTTCTAGGAACTGGCACACGTTGGGAGAAACATCTTCCGCCTTCCGCAGAGGAAAGCTCAGTAATTAAAAGGCAATATGTCATCTTTGACACTAACTTTCTGGGCTTCACCTGCCTTAGTGGGGGTTCGGAAGATTATGACTATGAGTAAGGTTTCGCCTAAACGGAGTAGTACACCTGAAGACTCATTTTCACAGGATCATTGCACTCGCCGGCTTGGGCGCCCACGCATTTGGCTCCTTCAAGGAACGACACGGGGACCACATGTGGTTGAGGGATGATGCTGCGTTTGATTTCCCAAGGGCTCGAATATTGATATATGGATGTGACACGAAGCTAGCTGGGAGCCAATCATTTCAAGACTTTGATTCTTTAGCTATTACGTTTCGGACAGCGTTGAAAACTATAAGACATGATACTGTGGTGAGTTACAGTGAAACTGTTAACTTGATTCCCCTGCTAGTCCTGATCTTGTTGATATAGGACAGTCGACCCAATGAGAAACCTATAATATTCATCGCTCATAGTCTCGGCGGTATCATTCTCAAGCAAGTATGCAAAGCCACACAATAGCCGTGCCCAACTAAATTAGTATAAGGCGCTTATTCAAATGGCCGATGGTGATCAAAGAGATCAGGCCTACGCAAAAGCTACCCGAGGAATCCTTTTCTTCGGCGTTCCAAGCCAGGGAATGGACATCTCCTCGCTACGCACACTAGTCCGAGGACAGCCTAACGAATTCCTGATCTCGAACCTTAGAGAAGACTCCGACGTTTTAAGAAGACAGACTCGGGATTTTCGACAAAAATTCCCTTATGAAAGTTGTAGAATTATATCATTATACGAGACAGAACTTTCACGAACAGCGAGACAGGCAAGTCTTTCCGAAGTTCACCCGATGCGCTCAAGCTGGAGAATGATTGCTTTTCAGGGAGCATCCTTACTGATTTTTTATTGCTCTACTCAGGGTCCGCATGGATTGGAAATGACCGGTGAACCTACAGTGTTGGTCACCCAGGCCTCAGCGACATGTGGATCGCGAGCTTGGGAGAGCGATTTGAAGTATATACAACCGATCGAGCGAAGTCACTCTGAATTGGTAAAGTTCTATCCCCGAGATCCATGCTATGCTCTGGTAAAATATACGATGTCGGACGTGATCGAGGCGTTCCATCCAAGCAGCCAAACACCCATGTCGTCGTCGTCAAATCTCAAAGCATAGTTCTGATTGGTAATGAGCCTGAGTAAACTGGGTAGTTCCAACCCTCGCCTTGCCCTAGTCTAGCATTTCACGGAGTATGTTAAGCATAAGCATGAATATATGCACGTTCTAAATCAGAATCAGATTGATTGAAGAAAGATTTAGGATGTAATGCGCTCTTCTAGAGACCAAAATCAAGTTGGAAAGCTTTGGAGCTCCCGCTTGAGAATGCAGGGCCATCCTGAGACCGTACCATCTTTCTGTGGTAATACTTATTTCTTTAACTGACTTCGGCTTATTCTATATCCTCTGGGACTAGACGTCATCATTATTATTCAGCGCCTTTAAATAATTAATGGCAGCCCAAATAACCAAAAAAAAGTCCTCGAAGAAAAGGTATTGAACGCTAGAGGCACAGTAAAAATAATCAAGAAAGCCTCATCGGGAAGCGAGAAGGGAGACAGAAAGGGAAAAAGAAGAGAAGTTTAAGATGAAACGAACAAATGGCTAGTACACATGTATCATGATACAATGATATGACACTTGTTTTGCAAATGCTAAATTGCTGGCCAATTCCAAGCTTCCAGACAGATGCGTGAGTTGGATAGGCTACCTGACATAGTATCCCAAGTGATCCTTAATGACCGTATGATGCTCCAGCTCGTGCTCTCAAGTACTTCCATTTGGAATTTCTGGCTTTTACTTCAGCTAGAAGAGTTTACCCCCTTCTAGTCTACACTTACTTCTAGTCTACGCCCTCGCTTTCTACCACGATAGACTTTATTAACTTCTTTTCACTATAAGTATTATAAGAAATCTTACGCTAAATAATTCTTATAATAAAATTATATTTAGAATCGGCTTAGTTAAGGATCTATAGAAGCGAACGCTATTAGGCCTAAGAGTGCCCTAGAGCTAGGGCCGGGAGTACGGAGTCTTAGAAGCTCCGGGCCGCTAGCTTCTTAGGGTTAGACTAGGAGTAAGTTTACACCAGAATGGGGTAAACTCTTCTAAGATCCAGGGCTAACCTAATAGGGCCTAGTTCTGCACAAATGGGTTTAGCTTGGAAGGTAAGTATTTAAGATATTTTACTCCTTGCAACCCTCAATAGTATTACTGATTACGCCGATTTCTGCAACATTTCCAATTCGCTTTAAACTGCACTGTTACCTTTAGCTGCGCAATCACTGGACGACCCAGTCGACTTTGAATCATATACCGATGAGCTGACAGGCCCGTTCACCAGGAAAACCTGCCTCAGATCCTTACAACCATTCTGCTCTAAACACAAAACGGAAATTTTGACGAATTTTCCACAAAAATAGCAGTACGCTTGCACTAGGTTTATGATGGCTTCACAGACACTGCAGGAAGCACGTCGGCTGTGCGACCAAGGCAAGTATACCGAAGCTGCTAGAGTATTAGAAGCCGCGCTCGATACAGACGGAAACAATATCGATCTCATTGTTGAACTGGGTGAGACATTGTTTACATTGGGCTATTACAAGCGTGCTGCACAGGTCCTAGGTGATGGCTTGGACCATTCAGACGAGCTCAATAATTCCACCGTGGCTGCCGGGAATGATATACTACGTTTCACGGGTTTACTCCACCTGCAAATTCAAAGACTCACTTCTCCGTGCGGAGAAAATTCATAAGACATTTCGAAACCCCAACGAGGCTGAAACTGTCAACGATGCTACAGTATGTTATATGTTTTTTCGCTTGTCGCTTTGTCTGGTGTAAGGCAGATACTGAGCACGCAAAGGTTCGGATAGATGCATATCGTTGCAAACTCTGGCAGCTTGCCAATAAATGTGGAGGCGAGGATTGGTCACAGGTACAGGAAGCCTGTGTACCGGCACTCAAGCGCCAGTTCGATCACCTGATGCGGAAAGCTGATTTTGCCAACTGCTTGATATTGGCTAAAGCGTATTCGACTTGCGGTCAAGGTCCGGAATTTAGTGCGCCTGCGATTATTCTTGCAACTAATGAGAGACTGCCATCCCACTACCGTGCAAGAGCAGAAAGATTGATTGCGCAGAAGCTAAGCGACCTGGATTGTCGAGATCAGCAACGACAGCATTACGAGAATGCGCGTAAAGCTTTTGAAGATATGAATCATAGGCATGGCGCACTGGACATCAAAATTGCTCAACTTTGCCAGGATGCTCTGAATCCCGATCAATGCAACGTCGTAGAAAACATTAACGAGCTTTTTGATACCTACAAAAGTCTAGACTTTCCTAATGGTCTCAGCGCAGCATATCTCGAGCTTTTAGAGCTTGCCGTTGACCTACGTGACGGGAATTTACAGGCGGAAATTCTTGGTCAACTTAGTACGATCTCTCAGGCTTCAGGGTCTATGCTAACGTATTACATAGCTCGCTGTTCTACCTTGTCGAGGTTGAAACTATCAGCGAGCGACGATGGTAAAGTCATCAGTGGAGCCACAGCGTTGTGGCATGACCTAGCGGGGTCAGACTGTTCGCTTCTAAGAGGCCTAGTGGCGGAAACAGTATATCGTGCTTATAATGCTCTCAAACATTCGGAAATGTCAACGATATGGGCCAAAAGGGCTCGCGTGGACTTAGCAAGAACGAGTGAGGCAACCCTAATTCCGCTGGTGGAAGGAACCGAGCTAGAAGAATTGAATGACCTAAGAAACTCTTACGCAGACGTGTTTCAGCCGCACAATCATGACATTGCTGGTGTTCCATTGGAGAAAAGGATAGAAAGGCTTGAAGAATTCGCTTATCAGTTGATCTCAATTCGAGGCTTGGGTTCCGAGACTCCCAATTTAATGGCACATGCCCTTGAAATGCTTGAGAACGATATTCGCTTATTGGAGGATCCGACACTAGTTTGTTTGAAATCTGCCAAGTACCAGGAAATCAAAGCGTCGTGGTTATTCAAAAAGTCACCGGCCAGGCAAGACGTTGAATTGGAGATGGAAGCGATTAATCAATTTAATATGGCCAAGAAAACCTATTTGGAGCAAAAAAGAGTTGATCTGGCTGCTTTTCTTCTCCAACGTCAAGCTCTTATCTATTTCGGTGTTTTCCAAAAGTTTGAAAGATGGAAACACCCCGACGAGCAGCACGTTTTAGGAACAGCGCTGAACTTATACAAAGTTACTCTTGATTCGGCTGTTGGCCTGGGACTGAAATTTATGATTCGAGAAAATGCGTATTGGGTCGCGCTTTGCCAGTACGAGCAATGGAAAAAGGGCAAATGCTCGTCTGAAAATGTGCTTGGCTCATTGCTCTCTGCCGAAGGTCATGCTGACCAGCACAGAAATGAGCTCTCCATATTGCAGGGAATGGAAACCGTGGTCACAAAGCGACAACTGTCCTCAGAGAAGCACGTTAGAGATATCTATAGATTTGCTATTCAAGTATGCAGGAGCTCAGGCAAATGGGAAGATGCATGGAAATGGGTACAAAAATCGAAAGCTCGCAGCTTATCTGATATTCTAGGCCTTGGCGTCTTGTTGCCTCGGGCAATGGTGGACGAAATCGAAGAGCAGGAGGTTACAAGCAGGCTCTACGTGGATGAGTGCAAATTGCTTGAACGGCTCTCAAATGCATCGAGCTCGGAAAAATTCCAAACCAGGATCCAATTAGACCGCCACCAGGATCAGATAAGGGAGCATAGGTGCTTGCAAGAAGTCCTAAACCTCCGTGAAGGGGCTTCAATAAACCTGCGTGAACTCCAAGACATATCCAAACTTGGAACAAACCATGAAGCACGGCCCATGAAATTTGTTGACTGGATCATCACAGAACACAATATACTAGTGTCTGTTATTTCAACAACAGGTCAACTTACATTCAATTTCTTAGATATTACGCTTCAGCAAATAGAAGCATGGGTAGCTGAACACATGAGTGGGCAAGGAAACATTAAAGCGAGTAGCGAAACCAAAACATCCCTACAGGGACTGAAGGAGGACGACGACTCAGACAAAGGTCCGTTACGGGATTTGGATGCCTTGATCCGGCCATTGAGTGAGCTTTCTGATCCCGATGATTTAATCGTGCTTTGTCCATCTGGTCCTCTTCACTCTCTACCCCTTCATGCCCTGCGTCTCTTGGACCAAGATGGAGAAAGGGTGCCGCTCCTCATGAGGAACCCAATTGTCTACTGCGCAAGCCTGACTACCTTTGTACAATGCTGCCGTCGAGCCGCTGAGAGAGGACATACAGAGCCTAAAGTTTCGAGTAGTTTCATTGCCGCCTACGAACCAGAAGCGGTCAACGACGATAACGTGATAAGTGGGTTCGATCTAGATGAACGGGAAAAATTATACTCCTCGAATAAAGTCCTAGCAACGGATTTTAACGCTGAAGGATATTGTGGTGAAGAGAGTACTACTGCCGTACTGAAAGCATGTCTCGAGAGATCGCATATGGTTCAATTTCTGGGCCATTGCGACATCAAGGGAAAAAATCTTATCGACCAATCGCTCAGACTCTACAGTACTTCCGACGGTCCAGGTAAGCAACACCTCAAGGTCCTCTCATGGGGTTCAACTTGCATGTTAACGCTGCACAGCATCATGCACTGTACAAGATCTCTTTGATCTCCGCATTCGCACTTCACACATCTCCCTCTTGGCCTGCGGCTCCCTGCAGCAGCATTTCCAGGCTGGCGACGAGCCCCTAGGCTTAGCAACAGCCCTCCTTTCCGCTGGCGCTGCTTCCGTGCTGGGAAATCTATGGCCACTCGAGACGCGTACCGCGCGGGCATTCTCTGAACACTTTTACGGCCATTTGAAGCAGATGAGATGTGAGAGTGCCGGGCATGGTATGTACGACTTGGCGTATGCAGTGCGCGAGGCTGTTCTCGATGTGCGGCAGTGCTGGGACATGAGACAGCCTTTTCATTGGGCCTCATTCGTACTTCATGGCGCCTGGTTTCTGAATGGTTCATTGTAAGAGTAAGGGGACGAACTGCAATTAACGGGCTCATCCTTTTGATGACCGCGTAATCTGTGTTAGGACCGCTAGCAGAGCCAACAACAGTAAACCGAAGCTGGATTTTCATCTTTTACATTTTGTTGTTCGACTGCGGGGCGCTGTCTCGGATCTAATAAGTCGGGTGTCATTGGTAAGGATTTATTTGAAAGTGGCAGAAGTTACACATCGACTCAGGTGTGTGGCTGGATATACCGATTTTGAACATATCATACCTAGGTGGACCTGCGCACTCCACGATTTTCTGTGATGGACGAAGTAATGGATCTTTGGGGGCGCTATCTTACTAGTCTGGGTCATGCTTCGTGGTACAACGAAAGCGGATTATCAAGAGTACATCGTTCCGTGTGCGGGTAAGCTTCAGAGAAGCTAAGTGATTAGAAAGCCCTTGCTCATGTGAAACTCTGCTCTTTGCTGAGCGTGCTGGCTCTCCTAAATATGTACATGGTATGTGAAGTGTGGAATGCCTAGTTGTGGAACAATGCCACTATGGATGCGGATGCCTGAGGCTGCTCACGGAGAGCCTTTCGTCTCTGGAATTGCGCAAGAGATGATGGGGAAGGTGGATTGACCGAGTGGTAAGCAGGAATGAATTTGACATAACAATCATTTGATTATAATCCGCTTTTCTTTCGAACACAGCGCATAACCTCTAGTAACGACCAGGAGATCAACATGGACATCCCTAAAAGCGTCTAGCTATCATATCGAATCCTCTGATTTTCTGCGATACTGAACGCTCTCGTCTACCATTCAGCTTTTGAGGAGCCAAAAAGAGGAAATAGAGGGGCAACGAGTTCTCCGATTTAGCTGAAAACATGATATTTATAGTCTCTATCTCGTCCTTCTGGGAAATCGGGTTGTGGGGTAATGTATCTACTTTCAACAATCCGCGAACCACCGCGAAAGACTTCCCGGAAAGGCTTATTTGGGTGTGTAAGAAAGATTCAGGACATCGAATGGGCCGGACGTACAGGGACGTTTTCATCAGATGCATTGAGTGGATCGAGGCAGATGATCCTGATTCCTTAGATTCAAACAATCGAGACGACGATCTGATGAAATAGTAAGAGAGTTAGGTAAAGGTCAGTGCAAGTAGCCATAGTAAATCGGATTGAGTTTCTTGGGAGACAGTCATTTCGCAGCTCTCTGCCTTTTTGAAGTTTGATGCCAATTTTGCCACCCACAAGAAAGCCGTAAAGAGTGTCATATTTCGAAGTTCTCACCACAACACTATTGCAAACCCCCTTGATCTTGCTGATCTCTATACTAAGTCGCTGTGGCATTTCCTTGATACCTCCTTCCTTATGGCATGTTGCCATTCATTCACGAATCTGTATACCCCAAGAGCCAGAAGTAACGATGCCAACACAACAGACAATATAACTATCGCAATTGCAAATCCGCACGCAGTGTCCCATACTCTGGACCACTTGATCGTTGCCAACGGCTCTGCCCGCAGCCAGACCTGGAGAGCACTCAGTGCAATACTGATGATGGCGAAAATGAAGAGCAAGGGTGCATAGAACCGGGCAAAATACGAACCGTAGCTGGTGTGTACAAATTGGAAGCGATATTTCCGCAGAACAAATTTGATGTAAAAATTGAGTCGGCCGAGGCGCAATTCGCCGAAGGCATAGCGTGCGGACACCGCCGAATCGGGGACGGAGCCAAGGCCTGACGTAAAGGCACAGAAGTCGGGCCAGCTTACATCTTTTGGAATGAGGTGGGAATCCTGGGCGAGGACGAAATCCGATTCGTATTTGATCAGATAGTAATATGTACGAAGATATCCAAGAGCGGCCTTGTGGATACGGTTGCGGCCTTGGGGGCACAGGGGCGAGTTTTGTCTGCACAGGTAGACGTCCCAGAATGCATGCGAAAGGAGGTATCTTGGCAAAGGTTTGATGAAAATCCGACTTGACAGCCAGACGAGATGAAGTTTAGGGTCTTCGCTGATCAGAATTTGGCGGCCTTTGACGAGTTGTCGGTGAAGGGGCGAGATGTTTGCGCCTGAGCGCAAGGACATCATCCAAAGATAAGGTGCCATCATTTCTAGGTCGGGCGAGTAGAGCTCGTCCTCAAGGAACTTTGTCAGTGCTCCTACGTCCGTAAGATTGACCCGCGGATGGCCGGGAAGATGCTCGTGACCGATCAGGGCCGCCGGGTCGATGTCATCGAACTCGCTGCTCAATTGGTGAAATCGAAGAAAGGGGGCAGACCTGCCCTATGTCAATACCTCTTTTGCTTCCGATTGAACGGTACGGTTACGTTTGACCGCAGGCAATAGACGAGTTCGATAAGACTTTGGGGGTCGCCATCGAAGCTCCAGCATGAAACGATGGACAGGGTGTATGATGGACTGTCGTCTTTTTTCAAATGTCTAGGTCCCAGGGTCGGATGCGTACGCAGCGAAGTATCAGCTTCTCACCGAACTTATGTAGCTACTTTCGAACGCGTAAGGCTATCGGTGCCTCACCTCACGACATAAGGTTTTGCGGTTTCAAGCGTTTGTCAGCCTTGTCGACGTCAGGCTATGCGAGAATGCGTTTGGGTGGAGGTGGCTAGAACATCTTAAAGGGAAGAAGATGAGAGAAGGCGGAATGTCAGTCAGATATTCAGGTCAGCGTATCTGTATATACAATACGATCGTGAAATCTTTTGCGACAAAAATAAAAAATGTTATAGGAATCTCTGAAGATACTCTTCCTTAAAAGGCTTAATATCAGGGCTAGACTTGACGTTTACCCGTCTTGGCACGTCTCTCATCTACTTCAGTACATAGCAAATCCCCGGAGATGGTAATCACCATCATAGAGAATACCACTATATTTGCCACTCCACTATACCACTACCATTTTTATGCCTTTATAATCATTATACTACGTAGGATAGAGTATAATGGGATGGATACTCTTCAATGTGTATATTTATTATATACACCCCGAACTTGAAATGGGGGATTGCCATTCCGGGACGGAAAAGGGAGCAAAGCTACTTTAAAGGGGAGCAGCGAAAAAGCAAAGGAGCGCGGCAAAAAACCAGCGAAGAAATACGAAGAAGCAGTAAGGGAGCACGGGGGAGCAACAGGAGAGCACGAGCGAGTATCGAGGGAGCAAGAGCGAGCACAAAGGGAGCACGAGCGAGCATCGAGGGAGCACATGGCCGAAACGGGCCTTAACGCGCGAGCAAAGTGGCGAGGCCTGAGTTACATAGCAGCCGGTCACGTATTGGCCTAGGTTCGGGGAAACTATATATATATATATATATAGACTGACCGCTTATAAGGCTACTAACGACGACCGTCTAAGAATAAATGATCTATAAAGTAAGTGTCAATTACTAAGGACCGAGCTCAAGACGTCTTGCTTACAGCTTCACGTTTGCTTCACTTCGTCCCCTGATGACTAATCCCCTGTCGTTGTTGTTGAGGTCGGAGTGACTAGAACGTGAGTAAATGCGGCACAGCAACACGTATGAGATCTCCAATTGGGGTATCTAGGGCAAAGATGGTGCCGACACAGCTATGCAACAGATAGTTGGAAAACCCTCCATTGAGTAATAAGAATACGGTCTGGCGATGAAGCAAACAAAGATTATCCAGAAGAGCTAGTGCAGTCGAGTGGCTGGCCTTGACAAGTTAGATATAAAGTCTAGCGATTTTGTAGAAACAAGGGGTTTTTTTCGATGCAGTAGCAAACTGATCCCACCCAGTGTCATCGAGTCATCGCCCAAAACAATGCGACAGGGCACGGAAAGATGCGTGAATTGATTCTTGGACACGTTACATCCTAAAATCATGACTAATTGGAGAGAAGGTGAATGATGTGGTTGGTTCCGAGAAGTGATTTGCAGGAACAACACTTGTGCACGCAGAATAGGTACACAACATTCCTCCGAGATCACCTGCGTCACTCACCATGCCATCACGAGTGACGGCGTTATATCTTCTCGCATGGAACGTCTTTGTGGGCTGATATAATATTCATTGACAAAGCGGAGTGAAGTCGGAACACTGTCGACATTGGGGGCCAAGCCAATCAGGATCTGGCCCTGGATATGGTATCCCGCTAACGTGAAGGGAAAGCAATGTCACACCTACGTATTGCATAGTGCTACAATTTTGCAGGTTAGGACAAAGGGGACAACAGAAATCTGGGCTAATCAAGGTAAAGCCGACGAAGACGCACCGTATCAGATGGTGAGCCCAGCAGCAGTGTGTAAAAATGTGCTCCTAAGCCACATTAGATGCTCATCTTATCGCATTTGACGTAAGATGTACCAAGTTTGAGATCTGCGTTAGTGACACCTATGTCTTGTACCTATTTGGAGGTAAGCGTCGCGTTCTGAGACGGAGAGCGGCAAACAGTAACCTTCTCAAGACGAAGCACGCGACCCGCGAAAGCTAAGGCTCCAGAACCACTTACCTTGGATATGTATTTGCGCTGGCTATCCTTGGACCAGAAGGCTGCTGCTATCTCGCTCGCATCGTACATGATTCTATACTGGCGTTGATCCGACACCACAATGAAGAATATAAGAAATGCGTGTAAGTCCGTCATGTCGCTGATACCCAGAAGACACTGCAACAGTGAAGCCTGCCGACAAGTTCACGAAGTATGAAGTCCTTCCCTAATAAGGTTTTGTGTCTGCTTCCACTATCATCCATCCTGTCACCTGTCAATGCTGCCGTAATCAGCTCTTCAACCGGTTCCTTAGCCAACCCCTCGGTCAATGCGAGCTCTTCCATCGACTCAGCAAACATCGCTTCGCTAGGGGCAATCGATCCCGCGAAGTTCAAGATCGGGACACATTATGGGGAACTTACACTCCCAGCCACCTCTGTCCTGATGAATATTGTGGATGTGATGGTGCAATTAGCGTTACAGGACTGGAACAGCAATATGGGTCGAAAGAGCTTTAAGCTGGACATACCGAAATATTCGAATATCGAGATATATATCAGCCCATGGGACGAAGCCGCTGACGCAAAGCTACGCTCAGCATTTGCCGTCTTGGGACTCTTCGAGGTGTTACTCCACATTCTCAGCGACCCGAGTCGAAGGTTCAAGTCCGTGCAAAGCACCTTCTTCTACAAAGGTTCCAAGGTTGGTTGGCTCATGATAAGGCATACTGATCGGGCGCGTTCCATCTCTGCATCCGACAACACCAAGCATATGCCACTCACCTTTCCGACCTTCGCAGAAGCAACTCAGTCACTCGACAAGGTAGAACCGCTAGAAGCCATGGCCGCCGCGACAGCGCTCGAGGCACCAGCATGGGATGACTCACATCTTAACGTTAATTACGTTCAAGGCCTTGATACCTTCACCATCTACGAGGCATTCTTCATTACCACTGCTTGGATCAAAGAAATGGCCGTTCACGATCGCAACGCGAGGGTCATTGAATTCACAGCTGCCATAAATACGCCACCGATAACCGTTGCTGGCCAACCCATAATGATTTCTTTCAGAGATCGCAACAACCCGCCTCGTACGGCTGAGAACCCCCCTTACTTTCAGTGGGAGTGGCTCATCAAAGCTTTTGGACGGCTGCCCCAGCATATGTTGGATGCTAGGGACTTTCGGAGTGTATTGCAGATGACATTGACGGTCGACAATGTGCCCGTGGGGGAGGGTTATGTTGTAAGGCATCACCCAGACTTGCAGGTCGTGGGAGGGACGGGCGGCAATGTTACTACTGCATAAGCGGATGGATTTCGCCGGATGTCATACAGTATTGATTAGGACACGTATTGGATGATAATATACCCGGTTCGCACGGACAAGTTATATTTCGATGAAGTGATCTGTCATGTCATTAATTGAAGACATTCTGTATCTTGTTTATAGGACAAGGACTATTCTACTGTCAGACGCTAGTGCACTAGTCTGATGCCGGCGGACTTGGCAGCTTGGCAGATTGCAAATTGCTTCATTTCACGACATCCCGCCAAGCATCAACACTTTTCCTCATGATCTACCGTTGGCATTGCTATCCCCATGGGATTCAATATAGGTCGTTGATCAATTTTGATTGGGCGGAGGGTAGCTACCTGCGTTCACTCGAGCAAAGCCCAATACATAAAGCACAATCGAGTATGTCAAACCTTGCCATCAATCACACCATTGGCGTAATCTGCGGTCGGGCGGTGTCCCCAGTGTAATGAGTCCCAGATACATTCAAATAATCTCTGGCAGTTCGTCCCGTCACGGAAGAACGAAGGTGTGGGTTGGATGTGGCATGCCACAGCTTCTCAGCTCCGGCTTGCCGGCTTCGTCGCGGCTCATCCGCACGTAAGCCTTCCTCCTTGGATCATGGGAATGGTCGAGCGCAAAACTTGCTCAGTTGAGGCGTTGTACCATCGCGGCAGTCCTTATGACTTGAACTACGTTTCGAGCACTTTTCGGGGTCAGATAACTGATTTCTGAATCTAGTTCGGGTGTTAAGCTCACGTCAACAAGGGCGGAATCACCAGACTTGTCCACCTCATTCAGAATAGTAGCATTTTTTCTTCGCACATTATTCATTACCCGGAGGCTAGGATCATGATTAGAGAAAAATAGGAATTTTGAAATATGATGCAAAATAGTATCCGAACATCATATGCCCCGATGGCTCAACGGTCAACGGCACGCGTTATTCGCGAATTACCCTCTAGCGCGGTACCGAAAGGCAGGTTCGGAACACTCCGTAGGTCAAAAATGTGTGCACTTGCGACTCTATCGTCCATCGAGCGTCGCATCCTAGATTCTTCTGATGTGGATCGGAAGGATGACGATGCTCTGGATGTGCTTGTAGACTACCTTGGGTTAAGTTCCCTGCCGACCCCTACCAAGCTACCTTTTTTTTCAAGTTTTCCTTTATCGTAAAATTCATTTTTCATTCCTGCAACGCAGTGCTTCGAGCATGCACAATTTCCATGCATTTTCATGCACACTACTCATGAAGTCTTAAATCGTTACTATTCGTTTGTTATTAAATTTACGAGTACTAGTACTGCCAATTTTGATACGTTTTTTTGTTTGGTGCTCATGCATAAAAACAAAGGATTATTGATTGTGTCGCCCCAACTTCTACAGGAGTCTTGCCAAAGCACTGACATCAATGGCGCGTACATCATTGAAGTCGTTGCATGCCTGGACCATTTCCTCTGTCTCGAAGAGCGCTGGCATATCGCGTCTGAGGGAGAGATTGTCCATGCTGGCCGCAGCTGCCATGGCAGTGCCTCGCTTCTCTGCACGTCTCTCTGCGCGGGCCTTTCCCTTCATGGCAACACTCAACACCCGAGCCTGAGTTTTGATCAAGCGCTCCACTGTCACCTTCTGTAGTGCCATTGTTCTTTCCAGCATAAGATTTGCCCGCCTTGCTGCCTTCATGTTTCGGTCCTGATCTTTTGCCTTCTTCTCATTATCTGCAATGAGCCGCTCTAGCTCCGCACATCGCTTCGTGCTAGCCACAAGATCTTCAAGGCTCTGGCGAGATGAAGCAAGGCTATTTGTCTTGTCGGTTCTGGCCTTTTGCAATGAGCGCCATAATTGAGCAAAAGCGCCATCCATCACATGCAGTCGGCCGACGAGACGTGCTACCTTCCTGTTCAAGAGTTCGTTATCATTCATCAGGTCGGTAATACGATGACTGGCGGCTTGGAGGTCCTGATCTGTCTGGAGAGAGGCCGCACTGGCGGACGAGGTTTCAACTGCCGAAAAATCAGTATCACGACCAAAAGCAACAAAGTGTCAATTGAACACTCACAACCTCCCTTCCAGGTGACAAGCTTTGTGGGTCTGGGTACACAACGGATCGGTGTTGGCGCTTCGAGCTTTTTCGAATGCTCTTGTAGCACAACGTTGTTCTTTGCTAACGGGAGAGGAAGATTGACGTTCAGCCAGTCGATAGCCTCCTCTTCAGACGTTCCGAAGCACTTTGAATGCGCAGTTCCGAGATCCTGGGTCGCTGCAAAGAGTGATGTCAGTGATAGAGAGTACTGGGCTGATCGTCAGATACAAATGTGGTTCATTCACTTACAGGCTTGGTGTCCGGTCCCATTTACGGGTACATCATCGGCCTGCTCGTTTGTCTCACTCACAGTGTTGACAGGGTTAGGTTGAATGGGTTTCCGCCCAGTCCTTTTCTTCCGACGCCGTCTTCTCTTGCTCGCCTTCCCGGGTTGTAGACGCGTCATGTCATCTTCCTACTCAGTTCGACTCGGTACCTAGCTCTTCGAAAAATTACGGAATACGAATTACCTTGTGGAAATCTGCTTCGCAAGCCATGTTTGGCTGCAGCATCGGTTCCTCCTTGACTATTACCGCCGACGCGTCGAGTTGCTGACCGAAGGACCCAGGTCAGCAATAACCATCCGCCATATGGAGGTCCTTACCTGCGCAGGTGCGGTTCCGACGTCTATGCAGAGAGTAGCTATCTTGTAGCAGCTACTGTGTAGAGTTACAGCCACTGGTGGTTGTACTTGAGGTTGTCTATGATGGTGAGTAATGGTGAAGTATTACAGTCGTGGTCGGAAGATCTACAACAGTAAACAAGGCTACAACATCACGTTCGCAACATTTTCAAGTCAACACCTGTGAATGAACTACGTCACGGGCACAAGGCCATCGACGACGGAGCACGCGTCAAATCCTGATCTGATATACGACCCTATTTGAGCTATGAACAGGGCTTTGCGGGAAGTCCTCTCTTTTCCGAGCACTTTTTTGAGGACATAAAGAAGTCTATTATGTTCTCTCAGGGAGTCAGTAAGGGAGACAGTACATCACCGTCCTCCCCAAATAGGAATACCAAAATGGTCGATGCCCATTTCGCCATCACCCATATAATGAGGCACCCAATCATAAACGACCAAGCTTTATCCTCAACGCTGCCGGTCGCTATCCACACGTGCTCCAACCAGTCTGCCTCAATCCTACCTTCATGGCATGCCGGAAATCTTCGCCTAAGAGCCTTCTCTTCAGCCGAGCCGAAGAACATGTGCGCATCAAGAGGAGAAGGACTGTCTGACGCGTATTCCATGCGGAGCAAGATGTCGTCTGCCATCTTGGAGTCGGTGGGAAAGGAAGCTTTGCTGGGAACGTAGTCCACGTTGTTGAACGATATTCGTGGATGAGTGATGGAGTGGATCTCCTCTTGCTTGTCAGGAGTGTTGGATGTCGAGGAAGTCGAAGAAGAGGATGACGACGGTGATGAGGAGAACGAGGAGGCCAGTGAGTTTTTCGGAAATATGGTACTGGCTGAATCTTAAGACATGGGAATGTCAGCATAACAGACAGCATACTCGATCAGGAGAGGTTGATAAGTACCGATATCTGACTGTCCCTTTATCGGCGCTGTTGCCATGCTGTGTTCTGCTAGCATGGTCTCTCGAACAAGACACGGGATCTTCGAGGCCCGTGGCGGGCTGTATGCTTATGTCGAAAGTGAAGTGTTAAGGGCAAATAAAGGTAACGGCAAGGTAAGTGTTGATGACCGAGCCAATAATCCAATCCTTCCAAAACCCTTTTTGTCCTTTCAAAGCGAACGAAACCTTGTTACAATTGACCCGACACTGACGCTACTATCAGTGTTGACCGTCACATTGCTGTCGCCATACTCGAATTACAACACAGCGAATTGGCGACAAACAGAAACGATAGAAGCCAGTTGAGATAGTTTATAGCTACCTTCCCTGGGAGCAACTATAGAGAATGTGCACGATATGCATATCTGGATAGTCCGAAAACGTATGCTGATCTTAATCAGCTACAGGGGCTTTGATCGGATTATCGGGAGTACAGACAATTTGTGATATTAGCAAGACGACGAAATTGTATGCTGGTTTTCAACTGCACCGAAATACGGCAAAATATAAACGAGAATCTGCCCCTGCGGAACCGAGCTTGGTTGGTGTAATCGTGTAGGCCCTACTCACGTCATACGAATTATCATCGAAGAGGATAGAAAAGAAAGGCTGACAGGCTGCAACTTGGGAGAACGGTACCAACTGCGGTTGCAAAGGTATTGATTAATAATAAAACTCAACTAAGACGTTAATAAACGCCAGATTAAATTAGGCTACTCAGGTTCACCTCTCGAACATCCGCCATCTAATCATGAACCACCTAGGTGCCCAAACATGAAAAGTCCTGTAATGACTGTGAGAGCCAACCGCCTGGTCTCCAGATAACATGCACCAAAGGAAAACAGTCCACCTCGAATCAATTCCCGTCGATCTTCGCCGTGAAGCACCGTAAATCGAGTGCTGGTGTCAAAGACTTCGTGCTGACAATTTGAATCGTCCGCCGACTCAATCCTTCCTGCAAGCAATCAGATGTCACTTCGTAAGGACCAGATTCGTGAATTTGAAGGTTCCAGGATAACTTACGAGCTTGATTTACCTGCGTCTTTAGAAGATTGAGCCGCTTTCTTGCGGTGAAATTCGATCCCTTTCTTGATGACTCCCTCGCCATAACCCAAATCATTGTTCTTACTGTCGAGTTTGATTTTGTAACCTCGAGAAGTAACGTCCGCCCTCATCATGCTCTTCATAATCTTATCAGCGATGATCTCCTCTGGTACGTTTATATAGTTTGCCATGCCGTTGGTAATAGGAGGCTGTCCCAATTTGCAAAGGAAGGCGGCGCCCCAGGCTAAACGGTCCTCGATGTCGCTCCAATTCTTGTTCAGATTGATCGACAATCCAGCGTGACGATCGATATTCCTGAGCAGAATATATGTCCCATCCATGGCATCTGCGTAACCATCTTCGAAGTCCGCGACTTGGTACTTATGCACCGCACGTCCTGCGAACGCAGCGGCGTTCCCCTCCCAGTGCAACCTGACGTCAGGAATGTGGCCCAGGGGGTACGTGGTGCATTCTTTATCGATCTTGATGTCAATTGTTTTGGTGCTTATGACCGTCATGTCGGTGCCATCTTGCGGGATAAGAATTATCCGAGCTGGTGATCCTGGTGAAGACATCTGCAAAGGATGGTTGTAGAAATTGGACTGACGATATTGACGTCAGTGATATCAATAGCGTTTAGGAATGCAGGACCCATGTACTGGACCGAGGGTATTGTATTCTCTCTGAAGGCTTATTGGAAAGGTTTGCCAATTGGGACTCGTCGATATCGGTGGTGATGTGAGATTGTGTATGGCTGGAGTATTTGTATGAAACAATTCGACGAGCAGATAATATTGCAGCTTGTTTGTGAGAAAAGAAGATCCAGCAGGACATGGCGGAACGTGCTGGTATATGTACAAGCTATGGATGGCCCACCTCCTGGAACATACAACGTAAGATGACCGATCGTAATCCGAAAGCAGCAATCATCATCTCCCAACAGCTGCGGCATGATGCTATTGCCACCATACGGAACCATCGATTCTGTTCTGGCACATCACTACGTTCTCGTTGGGATGACTGTGACCTATCCATCAGTGCACCGACGCTGTTCGTCATCGCGGCTGTGCAGACAAAGGCCGTACTGTTTCGTCTTGGTTACACCGCAGTCCACTTTCAGCACAAAAACCAGGTGCGACCAATGTTCGATTGGACTCAGTAGGTTACCCAATATCCAAGCTGTGTGACGATAATCTCAGACTTACCGTATCAATCTCGCTGCTACCTGGTGTGGAGGACTATATTGGATGTTAGGCACCTTTCCCGAATCATTTATTATCGCCACATCGAGACTTTCGATAAGACAAAGTCTGTGAAGTTACGGGGAAGGGGTTGATACCTTTTCGGTGTTTTGGTAATTGCGGAACCAATACTATGGACCTCGGTGGAGGGATACCAACGAGTGTATTGAACCGCTAGGTCGGTAAGAACAAAGAAAAAGCACAATGAAATTATCGTTGACCAATCATAGAAGTCCCATTATACTGGATTCACCTCAGCATCTCCGACCTTACCAAGTACCACATTTGCTACTCAAATAAGAGCGGCAAGATCGTAACCTAACAACTCCCATGATCCGGGAAATCCTACGGCCCTATTCATCTCAATTCGTTTCCTGGAATCTGTACGACTTACCCAAAACCAAACACGAAAACCAACGACCTAGAGGGGAAATTGATTTGTTTCGCGTAGGCTATGAGAGGACATTGGGGAATGCAAGTCGCCGCAGCAGCGGAAGGCGAGGTCTCTAGGTAGGTTACTCTGTGACACCCCAACATTCAACAATCCTCACTCGTAAGCGCGCGATCGGGATGTATCACAGCTAATCTCCGTGATCCTTCAGAGCCATATGGATTGCTCTATCAAAGGAATTGGGAACCAATATGTGCGCCAACCATGTCGAAGAAGACGGACGACGAGGCAAGACGTTGCTGCGCTGATGATGACGATCGGTGCAATATACAAAACCGATCCACATTTAAACAACGTTTCGAACAAGTGAAGAGGAGATCAGAAGATTCGATACCTTATACGGACATCGAACACCTCAAGACAGCAAAAGCCAATTCTAGTCATCATGAGAGGTTCGGCGATTATCAACGATTTATTACGACTTCAGGTCTGCAAGAAGAGAAGCGTATAGACTGCATGCAAAAGATTCCGAGAAGAGACTGTTCCATTACCAACATAGTCAAGGCAGACAAAACAGCGGACCAGCAAGATGTTGCTCCTATCCTTGGCAATTCTGTTGATTTGAGACGAGGACCAGTCTCCCCAACCACCATTCCGCTTTCAACATGGAGGTTGTTCGTGCAGTCGATGGTGGTGCCCTTCGTGAGCTGTTTGGCTTTGTAACGAATACCCACCGGGTACTATACCATTCTTGCGAGCGAGGGAAAAGATTTCGCTGACGCCACGTTAAGTATGACACTAAAGTCGCGGCGGTCTAAAGCTACCAGGGAATTCCGAATTTAGAGCCCGGTTTTCAAATGGAAGCGAAGGAATAACAGATATGATCTGATTGGAAGGAACATGGACTGCTGTCTCTATGGTATATCACGTTTGGTAAGTCACACCACGGTTGATCAGCGAGATCGCAGATAAGCATAGACGTGAAATGCAACGGTTGTAGAATGGAAGGAATGATCATCTTGATTTGAGGAAAAAGTAGAACGGCGAATATTGGACATTTACGATTATTCGGAATCTTATCACAACTGGATCCGACGTCGACGATTGACTATGATGGACATATCTAGAACGAACGTCCCAAGCTGTCATTGACATGGATTGTTCTTCACGTGTAGGAACTACGGTGACCCAATAGAGACTGGAGATTATTTGACGTTTGTGTGGCACGAAAAAGAATATGTTTCACCAAACAAGTCTCTATACAGCCGTCTCGATAGAAGATATACTCATGTTGTTTCAGGCATTCCCAGACCAGATACTATGACATAAAAGATTTGAAGGGATGTCGTTATGTTGAGCATTTTCACGTTGATCTGATGGTTTGATGCGCTGTGATAGGAATCATGTGGTGAGCAACAAGGCACGATATGGTGTCACAGGCTGCAGGTGGGTCCACCGAGGCTGCGGTCTCACTATCGCTGGTCACAGATGGGAAATCGATCTTGTAAAGATGAACAGTACGGGTGGTCCTAATCCAACACCGGATTCAGGCATGGCTGTAGAGCAGGGTGTGTGAAATCGTATGATGTTACAGAAGCCCCCAGAATCCTCCCCGTTTCAACGCCTCGCTGTGGGTCCCAGAAATGCAACATCATGCCATGCGATATGTTTTGAAGGTCCTAAGCAGTCGGAGCCTTCGCACCTTTCGCTCTATGCCAAACATCCCCACCCCACCTCAACATGCGCTCGGCCGCCGCCGTAGGTCCATCAACAGCAGGCCGGACGTCCAGGTAGAACACAGGCTCACCCGTAGGCTCTGGCGGTCCGGAATAGTAGTCGATAACATATCGGACCTCTTTCGTCTCTCCTCCATTCAGCGTCCTGCGCACATACCAATCATGTCTGTCGAAGGGTGGCTCGCCAGCGAACTGAGAAGGCCACGCCCATCCGAGCAGATCCAGCATCCGAGCCTTTGGTGTCATGTCCCCTGGCCTCCCCATGAATCTTGCCAATCGTGGCTTCTCGGCTTCTGGTATCCTGGGATGGACGTATGCTGCCTCTCCATCACGACATATTTTCCAGCCATGCCCAAGTCCTTTGCCGAACCTTGCCTCCCATCCTTCGATCTCCGCCCAAGCCCCTTCATTCAGAAAGTTGTGTACAGCGACCATTGACTCAACGGCATCTTCGGGTGTGTCATCGTAGCCTTTCCGTAACATCGCATTGTACATTTGTTGGGGCGAAGGGTATTCCCAATTTGATCCCGTATCGCCGCGAGGTATTGATGAGGTAGTCCGCGAGGTGGGTAGTGCGATAGTCTGATTCGAAGCGCGGGCATGGGAGAGGTTCGATGGCATATAGTTCAGAGGATTCAGCTTGGAGAGTGTCGATGTAGGGGGTTCGGAGGAGGATATGGGAGTATTTGGAGCGGCAACAGGGCATGATGAGCCATCTGCCGGTGGCTGTGAGGATTGCTGGGGTGGAAAGGGAGATGTGGAAGATGATGTGTGCATGGGACATGCAGGCTGGCAGAAGTCAGTGACTGAAGGCAAGACATAAGGCATGTAAATGTCGTACAGGGGGAGTAGCATTTGCACTTGGTAGAGGATGAGGCGCAACAGGTCTCGAAAGTAGCGCTGTCTCTGCCCAGAACCAGCCCATAGCTCAAGTTGATCCTGGATCTTGCAATATTTCAAGGGGACTCCGAAGGTGCTGGAGGTGATATTTCTTTTGTAAGGTGGCAGTGGTGATGGTCTCAAGTCTCGAAGAGGTTTATGTTGTGAACGAACTGGAAATGTACCTCGGAGGCGGAAGCTCTGAACTTTTTGCGGACAAAATGACGTCGGCCTTGGCGCCGACGACATTCACCAGCCAGGCTTGATCCAGTTCCGACCAACCTTTCCTGAAGACGCCAACAGATTACAATGGAGGACGACATGAGACGGCGGTGACGAATCCTAATCTGGCTATACGATGCGAACGGCCTTTTCCATTGGCCGACTATGTCTCCGCCAGAAGCCCCATCGGCTCATAGCAACCCTTGCCCGCGAGCAAAAACGATTCTCAATTACAAACAAGTGGCGGATAACTTTCAGGCTGCCCCCGAAACCGCCGAGAGGACGAGTGGTAGTATGGAGCTTGCTGTCACCAGCAGCATTTGTCGCACTGAGCGAAGAAGACACTGGAGATGGGAAGACACCAGAAGTGCATATGCTTGAGGCATCGAGGGCAGAGATAGCAAAGGAAATCCCAGACGAGCTTCACGGTCTCGCCAGACTATGGAGGGGCGTTTACTTGTTTGTTGATACCCTGATCGTGGAACCAGTCGCAACTATGTTCAGATTTCTACATCTGGTGGTTATTTTCGTGCCTGTGATAGGAACAATACCGTTGGTCTGGCTGGGTAGTCGCCGCAGGGATCGCGACAATGAGCGTTCAGGTACGCTTTGGTGGTACTCTTTCTTGGTGCACTCCATGGAGCGAGCAGGACCGGCTTTCATCAAGGTACAAAGCATCGTCCGTTCCCTGGAAGCAGTAACCTCAGACTGATCTACATCTCATAGCTCGGCCAATGGGCAGCATCGAGATCAGACATATTTCCTCAAGAAATGTGCAGCACCATGTCGTCTTTGCACTCCAACGCCCCCGCCCACTCACTCCGATATACCAAGAAAACACTGGTTAAGGCGTTCGGCGGACGGGCCTTCGAAGACATCTTCGAGGAATTCCACGAGAAGCCTCTAGGCGTGGGAGCCATTGCACAGGTCTACAAGGCGAAGCTGAAACCCGACCTTGCTGCCACAGGGGATGGAGACATCAGCTCCGCGGAGCTGAACATCCGGCAAAGGATGCGGAAAAACGTGGATGTGCTGGTAAAGAGCACACCGCAGCGAAAACCATCCTCCTACGTCGCAATCAAAGTCTTGCACCCGAAAGTCGAGCGTATGGTGCGACGCGATCTACGAATCATGGGCTTTTTCGCCGCCGTTCTCAACGCAATACCCACAATCGAATGGCTTTCCCTACCGGACGAAGTAGAACAGTTTGGGGAAATGATGCGCCTACAACTGGACCTACGTATTGAATCCGCCAACCTGACTATGTTCCGCAAGAAGTTTAAAGACCGAACAACCACTTGGTTTCCCTACCCGTACGCCGAGTACACCACACGGCAAGTCCTGATCGAAGAGTTCGCACAAGGCATACCACTAGCCTCCTTCCTCGAAGACGGCGGCGGCGTCTTCCAGCAAGAAATCGCCGACGAAGGTCTCGACGCGTTCCTGCACATGCTCCTCATCGACAACTTCATCCACGCCGACCTCCACCCCGGAAACATCATGGTCCGCTTCTACAAGCCCGAGCGCATGAACCTCTCCCTAGGCCGACACAAACACTCCGACTCCCCCACCCACGCCAAAGACGTCACCGAAGAAGTCCTCCAGCAACTCCGCCCCCACCGCCACCACCCCGACGCCTGGAAAGCCGAGCTCGCCAAGATCGACAGGGAAGGCTATCGCCCGCAACTGATCTTCATCGACGCCGGCCTCGTCACCGCCCTCAACGCCACGAACCGCAAAAACTTCCTCGACCTCTTCAAGGCGATCGCCGAATTCGACGGCTACCGCGCCGGTCACCTGATGGTGGAGCGATGTCGACAGCCAGACGCCGTGATCGATCAGGAAGTCTTCGCGCTCAAAATGCAACATCTAGTCCTGGGCGTGAAGAGCAAAACCTTCGCCCTCGGCGCCATCAAGATCGGCGACGTCCTCAACGAAGTCCTCAGCATGGTGCGAAGCCACCACGTGAGAATGGAGGGCGATTTCGTAAACGTAGTCATCAGCATCCTCTTGCTGGAAGGTATCGGGCGTAGCCTAGACCCAAACCTCGATCTCTTCAAAAGGTACCCAATCCCTTCCCTCCCATAATCCCCCAAATCCAAGATCCAAACACAAAATCTAACACCCCACCCCCACCCACAGCGCCCTCCCCATCCTCCGCCAACTCGGCGCCCAAGGCGGCACCAGCTCCCTCCTCCACAGCGCCCGCGAGGGCGACTTCTCCATGATCCGCATCTGGATCGGGCTCGAGGGGCGGCAGTTCCTGCAGGCGTCGGCGGATCAGGTCGAGGCGTGCGTGAGGTATGATGGGTTGAGTCCGAATCTATGAATGCTTCTTTCATGGGTGCTTGTATTTTTTATTTGTGATTTGAGGGGGGAGGGAAGGGGAAGGATGCATGGTGTGATTGTGGCGTTTTTGGGAGTTTAATGGGGGATGGGGATGGGGATGGGATGGGATGGTTATCCTGTCTTGGCTGGACAAGAGTCCCAGTGAAGGTATTTTTCTCGATTAGAAGTGAAGTCTAGGAGAAGATGGAAACGGATATACTAATGTTTAGAGCTGGGTTTTCTTCGTGCCTGCCTGCCTGCCTGCCTGCACGGAGGCTTCTATCTTCTATCATCTGTACATAAGAATCGAAACGATCTAGATTACACTCATCCCTCACAAGCAGAAAAGTCTAGGAAATCAGACCTCTAGATGCCGCATCCTGCCAATCCTCCAAAACGCCCGCTACCATGCGAAATGCACCACGATGCAGAATGCTAAATCTTCATCATATCCTGATAGAACCCCGGCATCTTATCCTTTCCCTCTCCACCCCCACTACCTCTATCAGCAGCCCTGTCACCTCCCTTACTCGCCGCAGCACGATCGCTCTTCGATCGATCCACAACCCTACCACTATACCTCGCCCGACCAGGACCACCAACAACAGAGAAACCCGCAGCGCCCCACCCCCTCCTCGCCGTCCCCTCTCTGACCTTCACGTCCCGATCCAACACCTCCACCAGCCCCCCCGCAAACAACTCTCTCACCCTCTCATCTGCGAAAAAAGTCTTACCCCCACTGCCATCCAACCCGCCAGCAACCCTTTTCTTGGCCGAGAGCCGGCCCAGGTCTTTGAACGCGACGGCGAGCAAGCGCTCGAGCGCTTTCCGGAATTCGACGATCGTTTTGGCGGTACGGCGATCCTGGGAGGTGACGTAGAAAGGCAGCCAGCCGTCTACTTCCACAATGTTGCCGCGTTCGGCGTTGCGTTGGAGTTTGCCGCCGAAGAGGGTGGCCATTAGCGGTGTAGACTCTGTCGTATCGCGGAGGAAGAGGGTGGTGGCGTCGTTGGAGCGTGCCATCGTGCTGTAGCTGTACATAGTGCCGTATCTCGGTGTAGATTCGATCTTGTCGCGGTCGCCGCGATTTTGTTCACGTAGGGCGTTGACGGAGGAGGGATGGACGATTGCGCTTCGTTCGCCGGGCGTGCGAAATGCGCGGCCGCCGGTGCTGACGGCGAGATTTGGGTGGGAACCCGCGAGGACGAGGGCTTTGATCAGGGGCACCTTCCAGCTGTTCTCGTTCAGGGTCGGGTCGCCGAATTGGGAGTCGACGATGCGGCGGGTGGGGGGGACCAGGCCTGCTTGGATGAGGATGTCTAGAATTTGTTTGGCGGTTGAGTCGATGGTTTTGAAGGCGTTACCGTGGAGGAAATTACGATGGGCATGATCTCTCATTGTACGTTCGCCTTGGTCGTCGCGGACACGGCGCAGCGTACGTACGGCATTGAGGATGGCGATGTGGTCGGAGCCGGAACCCTCGATGAAGGAGAGCTTGGCTTCGTGAGCTTCATGGCGGGCTCCGAGGGGGTTTAAGAAGAGAGGGCGTTCTGCGGAAGCGGCGCCGAGGATGAGCATGGGGTCTAGACAGCGGAATATAATCCCAAGCACTATCATTTTCCCAAGGCTGGGGTGGACGGGTAGGGAGGATAGGAGACGACCGAGTGGGGTGATTTCCTCCTCGTCCGTGAGAGCGTCTAAAGCCTCGAGGTTGACAACGGATGCGTCAACGGCTGATGCCGATGGTGGTTCGATGGCTTCAGCGAGGAAATCTCGAATAGGGGTATTGAAAGCTTGGGCTTTGATGTTGAGGCAGATCTCCTGCAAGTCGACACGGAGTAGCTCTGGAAGCCCGATAGCACGCAGAGAATCGTAACGTTGCTTGGTATAGAGGGCGTAGTAATTCCCATTTTGTACACGTCCAGCACGACCTGCTCTTTGCTTCGCGTTGGATTTGCTTATCCACGTACATAATAGCTGCGAGATACGTCGCGTTTGATCGTATTGCTTCTCTCTCAGCTTCCCAGTATCCACCACATATTGCACGTCCGGGATTGTCACCGACGTCTCTGCAATATTAGTGGTTAAAATGATTTTCCGGCACCCCTCCGGGACTGGCTCAAAGACGGTGTTCTGGCTAGTGCTAATCGATGAATGTAGCATAAACATCTTAAATTTTGATTCCTCGGCGAAGTCAACTCCAAAATTATATGATTTGAGCGTTTCCTCAACTTTTATGATCTCCGCAAGCCCTGGAAGGAACACCAAAATCGCTCCTTCCCTACTTGTCTTTGCAATGTGAGCGATAGTGCATGCGACGAGACCGAAAGGTATCAACGCATTCTCCTTTTCGTTCAGGACATCTGTGGTACTGTCTTCAGAGGAAAACTTGCGCTCCCGCTTCCAATCAATGACCGATACCTCATCCCTCGAGGTATTTGAGATCTCTTGAAGGCCACTTGTTGGATTATTGACACGGTAACTTTCTTCGCTGTCGAGATAATCTTTGCTATCGCGATCCAAGTACATTGCTTGGAGTTCAGAAGATGGACTTATGGCTCTCAAATCTTTTACAATTTCATCCAGATATCTTTCCTTGACAGGAAACGTCCGACCAGGAACGCTTAGCGAAGGACATTCGATAGACCCCTTACCAGGGCCCTCGGTTTTGAAGTATGCAGCGAAAAGCTCAGTGTCCATAGTAGCACTCATCAAAACAACACGCGGGACAGTTTTTCCTTGTGCCCGGCGTCTCGTGATGATCTTCTTGAGTAAAATGAGAAGAAAGTCTATCTGCATGTCTCGCTCGTGGACTTCGTCAACAACCAGATGAGAGTTGCAATCCATGACCTCGTCCGGGTGATGCTGAAGCCGCTGCAGCAGAATACCGGTAGTGCAGTACGTGACACTGCCTCCGGGTCGCGGAGGTCGTGCATCAAAACGCACATGGTATCCTATAGACTCCTGCAACTTCTCCACCCTCTCATCAGCTACTCGACGTGCAACCGATGTGGCAGCAATTCGACGGGGCTGAGTACAGATAATGTTGCAAGCAGCTCCTTGCCCCTTCGCGATGGCGTCTTCCAATAGGATCTGTGGCACCTGAGTGGTCTTTCCACTGCCTGTTGCTCCGACGATAATACTGTAGACATTATTATTCACCAAGTCAAGGACTTTGGTGCCGTGTTGATTCATGGGCAGCGCTGCTTTCTTGTTCCGAAGATCTACCTGGTTCTCATCTTGCAGATAGAAGCTCAGCCTTTGTTTCAACAACCAGTTCCGCTCCTTCAACTCGTCCGCCGACATTTGGCGTCGAGAGCCTCCATCAACATCTTCCGGCACCGCAACATGTGATATAACGTCCTTGACTTCATCTGGCAAGCCTGCTTTACGGGCCGCAAGTAGTGTTTCTCGCATGACAAGCGAACAGTCTTCATCAACGTTCAGATCTATAGGCGTGACAGGTCTCAATATCTGTCCATGCCCACTTTTTAAAGCCCTTAAAAATCGAGGATACAGTTCTTGATCGTTCTTCCTGAGAGCGATGGCAGCTGTGAGCTGAGCAATCTTTTCTGCCTTCTTTCGCTGTACCATCTCCACAGGTTCGCCTACCGGTTCACCGTTGATCTTTACTTGAATCCTGAAAAAGTGTCCCCTTATTCGAGCATTGTCGGGTGGCTGGTTTTCACTTTCGATTTTGATACCGGGGCGCAGGATCTTGTAAAATTCGAGAAATTGCGAAGCATTTTCCGTCGTGAGAGCGCCCGAATCCTTGATTACAATGGCCTCGCTACCACGCTCGGCGTGGTATCTTTCAGCTTCCTGCTTGAAGAGTTTCCCTGTATTCATTTCGGCAATTTCAGAATCTGCTCCCCGCCCGGTAACCTTGATACCTTGCTTGGAAAGCTCCACAGTCAAATCTACATATTTCCTGCGCCTTCCTCGCTCTTTCACGCTCATGACCTCGGTTTTAATGTTTGGTACAGTCTCAAAGCGAGCAGCATAGTTATATATATCTGTCAGGGCGTCTTTCTCATTCTCCCTCTCCCTCTTCATGGACTGCTGGTTGATTTGGTTGAGGTCTGATTTTCGATTCAAGACTTCCCCCAGTATTTCTTGTTCATGGAAATTAGCAAGAAGATGGAAATAGGCAGCCGTTTCTGCAGTTTTTTGGCTCCTGCCCTCCCCAACAACCACTTCAGTCCGTGCCGCAGACTCGAAGTGCAACGTACATTGAAAGGCGTCCTTGGCGAGCGGAACAAATTCTGAGCGGAGCTCTGCCAGTCCGGTTGTCGCGTTAACCACTGACGATTTTATCTGCTTGAAGAAGCCCTTCGGCAGTTCAGGGTAATCTTGCAAAGTTGGCACACGGAAGTTGCTCCGAACATATGCTTCATCTTTTAGTGGCGTGCGCCGCTGAGCAGGTCGTTGCTCAGGTTGCCCCTCTGCTTTTCTTTTATGGCTCGAGAAGTCGGACCACCCTTTCAAATTAGATGTACGTGCAGGTTGTTGTTGCTGGGATGTGGTGTTAGTTCTGTGGTCTGGGGCTGGTGCTTGCTGGTATTGTGGGACCTTTTGTGTAGGGCGACTCTGTGGCTTCTTGAGTGCCTTATTCCCCTGATCCTTTCTTCTAGTTCCATGCAACATCGCCGAGCTCAAGTCGCTGGTTTGATGATTCCGTGACTCTTGAGCTGTAGAACTCCACCGATTGTGTTTTGGATCTCTCCATGTTGGAAGGGCAAGCCGCTTAGGATGTGTCGCTGACAGCATGTAATGCGGACGGAGAACCTAGGTAATGCACAGAATCAGTCTAGGACTGCATTTGTCGCGAAGGAAAGCCGCAGACAAAGGAGGTTCGACTTACCAGTGCCCGTATCATCTCTCCCCGTCAGCAACTCCCTCAATGGTATACCTCTGTATTGGTCTTGGAGTGATCAAATCCATACAGAGAATAGAGACCAGAGACGCATATGAAGGAGGAGGGAAGACAGGATATGAATTCACATGCAGCGTCAGAGATCTGTTATGCAGTATGTACAATAGGCATGAAAATCGTCGCCTTCCAATCTTTTTGGGCACTAGCGGCCACCCTCGGCTTGGCACGCTAATGCACGCTTTAGAGAAGCTCCTTTTCGTCTGACAGGAGCTCTTTAAGCAGATACCCACAGCCTCTAAGTGTGGAGTACGGGACGATGGGTACCACAACGCCGACGGTGATCAAATTGAGCGGACTTATTCGCTAAGTGCACCTGCTCATGAATTGAGATGGTCCACCAAATAGGTACCTTTCTATTTCCTGAGGAAGATATACAACACGTCCACTCATACAACATTTATTCCTGACTCGATCGAATATCTGTTACGGAGTCTAGATTGATCACTCATATATTCGCGATACTGCTGATCTGACCAGTCTATCAATTCTACCATGTCGGCGTATCGTATCTTGGCCTACTTGACCAACAAACCCCTCCAATTACGTCTTCCAGTCCGAATACTGGATAATGATTGACGATGATAAACCCGTCCAGCGACTCTGCTCCATAGAGTTGAGATGCTCATGTTGGCCTGTGCTAGCGCTAGATTGATCTTCCTGAATGCTTTAATTTCTACCGATACCTTTGCATTGCGCACTTCGACCATCACCACATTTGGCCTATCCGGCACTAGAAGTTTTGAGTCCGCTCATCGGACACCGTCATTGTGTCTCCTTTCCTTGCCAGTCTGGCTTTCGCTCTTGTTATTCCGAGAAGACATTCGAAACCGCCAGCGACGAGTACCAAGCTCACCTGTCATCTCCAGGTGGAGTACCTCTTAATATCTTCTTTTAATTCGTCGAACGGAAGCCATCATAAACATTGCACCTCCGTTAAATCTACCGAAAATAAGCCGCACGATTCTAAACATGTATAATAAATAATAAACCACTTGAGCTCAAAATCCTACGTCAAAGTGGACACTATTCAAGACACCTTGTTCGATGGATCAGGAACTAGCATCGAAATCGGTCAGAGGTCACTTTTGATGTCTCTAAAACAGACTCAGTGATATCGCATGATACCAGATTGGGTGGAACAAGCAGGATACGTAAGACGCAAGATATACCACTACGACATCTCATGCCCGGAAATTCTCAGCTTACAGATGGACATGGAATGTTAAAATCCCTTTCAAAGACAACGCATGCTATCCTATCACGACAAGATAAAGTCCCCACCTCGAACAAATAGATTTACTTGAATGAGATACTCAGCAGTCTCGAGCGCAGACTCCCGTTACCAGCTACCTACTCCGCCCAAGACAGATGATCCAATTCGAAGTAGAACGTGGTAAGGAAAGAAGAATCTAAAATGATTGAAGAAGCAAGATCAAGAAGCCAGCTTAAAAGCGTATACTGCATTAGGCCTAGCGTGGACTTGCCATGCACATATCTTACCCACTCACGCGGGTCGCAAAATAATTCGGACACTTCTAGCTGAGATCCCTACCAAAGTGTCCGAATTATTTTGCTACCCGCGTGCCACTACAGGTAATTTGCAACACCATAGCTTCTGTTTTCACTCATACTGCGAATACCATCGACATCGTCAAACCGACATCCGTTCTAGTCCCTGACAACAGACACTTTATTGCTCGTAGTTCACAATTAGTACAGCATGAATATATTCACAGCGCAACCCAACTATCCCATCATCCCAAATTTATTCCAACTCTATCCACAACTCACTATCCATAACATACCCAATTAGGCTACAAAACGGCAAAAGCAAAACAGGAGATGGACGCTGTGGGAATTGAACCCACGACCTTTCACAATCACAATAAGATGCGAAGCGAAAATCATACCCCTAGACCAAGCGCCCTGTTACCGTTTCGATCGAGTCAGCTACTATGACTATATATCGTCGCTGACAATATGATGGCCGAGCGTAATCTATTTTTGATATCGGTCACTCATTGCATGTGTCCTTGTATACAGTGATCCCTGGCAGAGCTAGTCTTGTAAGTCGCCTCAATATTCGTATTGAAACCTACATTATTTGCACAAAGTTCCTCTAGTATGTCTATACGCTAGCTTCATTAACTGTGTCATCTGACTACTGTTTTACTCCCGAGGTGCAGGTAAGCTGTCTCCCCTTGGAGGTCTTACCATACTCTCGCTTCCGCTTCCCGGTACGGGTCGCCTGGTCTGCACCGCCGGTACAGGACCAAATCCTTGGGCCTGACTTTCGAGCGCCTTGATCTGGAATGGGTTCCTTACCGGAGATGCAGTACGATTCGTAGCGTTGGAGTCTCTTGATGGGACAAGGTTCTCTGTGTTCAGGGTCCGGTCTGGCAGCGGTATTGTTGGTGCTTGGCGAGGTTGCTGCCACTGCGGAGTTGGTGGAGGTTGTTGCTGTCTTTGCATTTGGAACATTTCTGGTATTTGTGGAGCGGAAGTTGGTGGCTTTCGTAGAGTACTCGGAGGTGGTTGTGGGAAGGAGCTCACGCTTTGGGGCGAGCTTTGAGCAGATTGCAGTGAAGTGTGATGTGAGTATGGGTCATAGTCGACCATCATGGAAGGTGTAGCTGGGGGAGGGGGAAGAGCGCTGCTGAAATTTCCTGGACCCTGTGGAAATTTCGAAGTGCCAACGGAGGGCCTTCGCTTGCCTCGCGTTGATTGGCGGCGCAGCATACCACGCACTTCTTCAATGGAGACAGAGCTGTCAAACTCCGGAGGTGTTTCCGTTCCCGCGATTGGATGGTTAAGCGATTTGGGCGTCGTGGGCTCGACAAGATCGGTTGGGTCATGGGCAGTGTCTGCGGCTGGATGACGGGAGTTTAGAGAGTTGAGAGCCAGACTCTCTGAAGCTGGTGCTTGGCGGTAGCGGAGTGGTGGAGAAGTAACGGAATCCAGAGGCTTATTAGCTTCTATGCCAGAGGTAACACCTCTGGTCGCACTCTTAGTGGAAGCCTCTGGCTTGTGAGCAGGGACTAGGCGTTTGGCGTCCTTGGCCTCGGCGAAGGCATCACGGTTTTCGGCTGCATGAGCGTCCGAAACAGCAACAGTATAAGATGGCTGGTCAACACTGCCAAGAGCAGCACCGGCTCCACCTGGCGCATTGATAGGGATCTTGCGGAGGGCCAGCACGAGCGCACACATGAATTTCGATCGGCGTGCAGCTCTGATTGTTTCATTCGACCAATTAGACTTGTGCCGAATCTCTACCCTTAGCTCCATCTTGTTCATTTCTGCAATTCCTGTAATCTCAACGTCAATGTCGGGCTGAAAGTCTCTGGAGTTCTCCTTGTTCATAACAAAGGCCTGCATCTCATTCCTCAATAGTTGGACGTCCTCGAGGGTTGTGCCGAAGTCGATGTATATCGACAGTTGTTCCCGCATGGCTTCTGATCTCGAAACATTCTGAATCCACAGGGTATTGAGCACGATATTGGGTACTTGTGTTAGCTTGTGAGTATTGACATGCTTGAAGACCGTGAACATCAGCGAAATGTGCTTCACGACAAGCTGATCGTCGCCAATATCAACTCTATCCAAAACGTCAAAAGGGTGCTTGACGAAGAGAAAGATGCAAGATCCAAGGACTTCTTGAGCCGTGGTGGCGAATACGAATGAGAGTGAGAGCAAGGCGGTGCCAGCCGTTGCTAGTGTCGTCGTGAAGGAGCTATTTAGGAAAGCCACTACCACACTATAAGTGAACGGACACCAAGAAACACCTGGAAGGCTTACCAAAGACGAAGATGACCACAACGAAGATGATGGTGCACAGCAGACTATCCAGCACATTGATAGCCTGATCAACATCGTGCAAGCTGTTGGCAATCGAATGCCGCTCTTTACCAAATTCGCAGACCGTCAGTATCATCTCGTCAAGACTAACATCCCCGTTACTATCTCTGTCCAGGATTGCGAATGCCTCTTCGGCTTCTTCATGGCGATCCGCGCCAAGGACTTCGACGATATCTTCCATGTACAAAGCTTCCTTGCCCTCAACCACGAAGCTCATCCACAACCGCTTCGCCAGTGCCTCCGATGACTTGTTCTTCTCCAAGGCCTCGACCACAATGGAGTGAGCGGAGTCAGGATTGAAGACTTGCTTTCCGGTAACTTCCTTCGCAATGTTCCCAAAAGCAGACGTAAGCTTGTCACCCGCACGTCCGATGTTCTGTAGGAGCTTCATGGGTGTAGCAGTCCCTGACGTAGTATCGCCACCCTCATGCTTGCCTAGTACGCCGAGTGTGAGAGAGTCGTTGATGATGGAGTCTTCTTCGGCGAATTCCCTACAGTAAGCTGGGAACAAGGATCGAGAGGCATCGTAGAGGAGGCTAAGGAGATATATCTTGTGTTTCGAATGCCTGATCTTAGTATTGAACTGCGTCCGGTGGTAGCCGATTGAGATGAGCTGGACAAAAAGCTTTTCGGCGAGCAATATCAGCGATGCCACCAGGAATGCTGCAAGAATTCGTTGCACTATGGCTTCCCACTCTTTGACTGCCGTCGCGTTCTGGAAGATCAAAGCCGTATTTCTTGCGCTCGTGTCGGTCGAATTCTTATCCTTCGAAAATGTCGCTGCCTGATGGCGTTGAGTTGGATTCCGGGTCATCACCTGCAAGAAGTCAGTACAAGTCCTAGTTATGCGCATCTAGAAGTCATACCGGGACGAAAGTAGCCAACGAGGCCAAAGCCCATCCGCTGAGTGATAGGTATATTTCCAGTGCTGAGATTACTAAAGCATATTTGCGTGTGCCAGAGCTGACGATCCCACACAGGAATTGGAAGAGGGATGGCAGCGCCTTCGCGGCAAGCTTCGAGACCCATAAACTAAGCCATACGCATTCCAACCACGAGAATATCCAGACGATTCTCACACCCCCCATTGTAGCATTCTGGGCCGCCGTAGCTCCGACGATTATAGGTATAGCAATCAAGATTGCAAGAGGTAGGACGTATAGGAAGTATCGCGTGAAAATCGAGAACTCCAAGATCTTGTTGTAAATGAGGCCCATATGGGTCAGAGTATCTTCCTCACCATCGCTTCCCTTTCTCCCCGTCTTGTTCGTGGTATGCCGTCGGCCAGCGACGGGTCGCTTCTTGAGGCCACCTTTTTCGTCCATGTGCTGCTGAGGAAAGGTGTCTGCTCGTTTGAAAGTGTCTGACCTTCGCACTCCAGTCTTGGTTGGTACCTTTTCTAGAGGGATGTCGATTGTGGCATCATTGGGATTGGGCATGCTGGGAGTGTTGTCGTCAGGTAGCTGATGGAAGCCTTTGGAAGAGCGGTCGCCTTTGGAGGAGCGCTTTGAACCAGGCATTGAGCAGTAGAGTGGCACGGTGTGTTACAGGCCACCGGGAGACTGCAACGTGGACTGGTTGTACGATAACTGATTGTGCAAAGCGGAAAAGAGTGAACAACTAAGAGGGGTTCTCTTTCGAAAGAGCAAATCCAAAAGCTTCGCCGCCAGGGCTATGTATAACGACAGTGGTTTCTTGTTGAAAAATGTACACCAGCCTGCAAAAAGAAGTCACAGGAGAGAATGTATAATTAAGGCACTGTGGAGAGGGTGCCGTCTAGGGCGTAGCTTACCTATTTTAACCCCTGAAACGAAGGAATGTACGGAAATGCAGACGCCCCGCCGCCCGCGTCGAGCTGAAACAACGTTGGCTCGCTTCCAAGCCAGCGGCTAAACCATCTAAGGCTAGCGTTGGTGATCTGCCTTATGCCGCCGGTGATTGGACGAATCACATCGGCGTTACCATCTGTTCTATCATCGAGAATATCAGACAACCGCCACTAACGAGTATCAGAACTTGTAGTCGCCGGCAGGCACAGAACAACAGCGTCGTGAAACTCCGCAATACCACCCAATTATCAGCTCTCCTCTGAAATGACCGACTCAGCTCACAGCGGCAACGACTCAGAAATGAAAATCGACCCTAACCGCGCAAAGACCCTTAACGAGAGCCTCGCCTCCATCCTCACCCGCATAACTTCCGCGTCCCCTCCCTCCCACCCCCCTGCCCGCCTCGTCGCCGTATCCAAACTTAAGCCCGCGAACGACATCCTAGCCCTCCACTCCCCGCCCCACTCCCACCTCCACTTCGGCGAAAATTACCAACAAGAACTCCTCTCCAAATCCCTCCTTCTCCCACGCGAAATCCGCTGGCCGAACAGATTCCCAATCTATGGTGTGTGGAAAGCGTTGATACGATCAAGAAGGCGGATCAGCTGGAGAAGGGGAGGCAGGCGCTGTGTGAGAGCGAGGAGGGAAAAGGGTATGCGGGGATACCGTTGAGGGTGTTTGTGCAGGTCAATACTTCGGGGGAGGAGGAGAAGAGTGGGGTTGAGCCGGGGGAGGCGGCGGGGTTGTGTCGGCATATCAGGGAAGGGTGTCCGCATTTGAAGCTGCAGGGGGTTATGACTATTGGGGCTATTGCGAGGAGTCGGGCTGCGGGAGAGGGGGCGGACAATGAGGACTTTGTGACGTTAAAGGAAATTAGGGATGGGATGGCGAGGGAGTTGGGGATGGAGGAGCAGGAGCTGGAGTTGAGCATGGGTATGAGCGAGGACTTTGAGAGCGCGATTAGGTGTGGGAGCAATGAGGTTAGGATTGGGAGTACCATATTCGGGGAGAGGCCGGCGAAGAAGGATGCGCAGATTCAGGAAGATGTACAGGATGGGAAAGGATAAAAATGATCGTGAGTACGATTTTGTGGCCAGGGCAAAGGGACTATGTGTATCACGATCATGGCATCGAGATTTGTGAACATTGGAACCATACTAATGATCTCACGGAAATCTTATGCTTGAGAAAAGACATGAGCGAGTAATGTCATAGAAAGTAATCTCAAACCAGTGTGGTGGGTCAAAGATGGCGGTGGTGAAGTTGGTAGGAAGCTGTGCGCCATCCTGTCCGACATTATGATCAGGACGATTGAGCACAGCCGTCAGCACTGGCCGGTAATCAGCGATGGAGTTCATTGCCACCTCGAGTCACATGTTACTTTGAATATGGGAGTGGAGTAATGAATTTTGCTCACGAAGAATCTAGCGCCCAACACAGCAGTGATCATCTATTATTCCAAGGTGCCGGTAACGTATTCGCTCTTCTACCAACCATCAAAGCGAACATTGAAGACGCCAATATCGTGAATCGTAGCGATTGACTACCGAAGTGCCAGCCAATAATACCACTTCGCATCTTTCAGGCAAGTCCAAGAATCGTCTAAAGTTGTCACGTATGCTGATATGCTTTCCGTGGTACTCATAAAGTAGCCAATTAGGTGGCTATTCAGCATGCCGAAGGCGTTGTAAAGGAATCGGCGATTGATAGAGTAATTAAGTTTAAGAGAAGGTTTGAAGATTGACGCCCGGGCGGAAGGCTCGGCACGGCGCTAATGAAGGCTTCGCTAGTCGATATGTCGATCAGTGCCTAAAGTACTATGGTATCCCGGCAGGTTAGATGTTAGCGCAACAGGGGTTTGATTGGTCAGAACTAAAAATCACCACCAAAAAATGCCAAGACGCTAACATTTAACCCCCCTGAGACGTAGTAGTTGCCAAATCTTTTTCTCAACTTCATCTCCCACTGAGCTGAACACAGAGTCATAGAATCTTCTTCCCACTCAACTTCTGAGAGCAAGCTACTACCACTCTTCATGCGTAGCGATAAGATACCGGTGAAAGCGATTTGATGGAGACTGAATTAGTGCCATGTCTTGGACACCTCAAGTGGCGAATGTCCCACGGTAAAGGCGTCAGATCGTTGATCGGAGCTGCGGATGTGCCGGGACCTTTTACCGACGAGGCTTCGGGAAGTATGAAGAGAATGGAAAGAGTGCACGACTTCAACTGAGATGCCCAATCGCGTCCAAGACAACCTTGGGCTCCAGCCACAGCGAAGTGTCCGAAAACTCAGTTGAGCTTTTAGCTTGTATCATGAATTTTCCAGTATGCAATGTTCTGTGTGCTACACCAGCCTGCTCAAAGCTTAGATGGGGGATCTCAAGCTCATTGCTGTATACCGTTGATTTCAACGTGCTTCCGTGACCTTCACATTCTGTATTCTTTTTGCACAAATCTATCTCAAACATCTTGTGTGATGTATACTTGCAAAAAGCAAGTTCGAAGCGAACGCCGATCAAGCCCACTGATCCCGTCTAATATCAGGGCTACCATGGGTCGAGGGTCGGTTCTGGTTACTCCGCGATGCTTTTGTCCTCTTATCTTTCGTGTCCCTTGTGACACCTTCAATTGTACCATCAATCACAGCACACTCACTTGATCCTCCAGGGGAATGCTCTTTATATACTGCTACCGCCGTATTGATGTTCTGCATCTTGTAACTTCTCATACCCCTTATATATACGAAGAGAATACGATCACCGAGGATAAAGTGAAGAAGGTCCGCATCTAGTACAGATCTACAGGCCATTGTAGCTGTCCTCAAGGATGTCAATAAAACGAACAGTCGAGAATCATTTCGGTGTGACCGGCAAATGGCTCTTTATCTGGCTCATGGTGACCAATTCCACGTCTATGCTCCTATTTGGATATGACCAAGGTGTTTTTGGTATGTCCAGACCTCCAGTGTAGATCAAGTATTGACTGCTTACAGGTTCCATCCTCACTCTACCGACATTCGAGACCAGGTTTGGTCTACGGGGAAGTGAGACGCTCAAGGGCGTCATTGTAGGTTCTTACGATCTTGGTTGCTTGGTGGGAGCGCTGGCAACAGGTCCTATTGGTGGATGGATGGGTCGCAAGCGATCCATACTACTAGGCACGACCATCATGATGGTCGGCACTTTCCTGCAATTCCTTGCTCCCACCTTCGAAATAATGACCGCGGGCCGGTGAGCATATCCAAAACAAGCTAGGCACGGCCAAAAGGTACCACTGCTGATCTTTGCAACAGTGTCATCGCTGGCATTGGGAACGGAATGAACACTGCCACTGCGCCAGTCTGGGCTTCGGAAACCAGCAAGACATCTGCCCGAGGAAGGACAGGCATGACATTGATGGTGGTCAACATCGGAGGCTTGGCAATCTCATGCTGGATGACGTGTGAGACCATCTCCAAAGTCACTGAACGTATGACTTCTAACTAGCTCGTAGATCTCTTCAGCTTCGTACCCTCTGAGCTCGCATGGCGCTTCCCGCTTGGATTTCAACTCTTCTTCCTCCTCATCATCTATGCTACTGCATTCTGGCTGCCGGAATCACCGCGGTGGTTGATCATGAAGCACTACCATCGTGAGGCGCTTGATGTGATGATCGCTCTGGACGATAGCCGTGCGAAAAGTGTAACGTGGGTGAAGCAAGATTTCGAAGAGATCAAACGGTCCATTGCGCTCGAGCAACCACCTGACATCAAAAGAGATACGAAGCCGCTCTTTCGACTCGTACTTGGGGTCGGCGTACAGGCCATGCAGCAGCTGACGGGTATCAACATCATTTGCTATTACCTGCCGTATGTGCTCACTCAGTCAGTCGGTCTAGAGGGCTATACAGCTCGTCTCTTAGCCGCTGTGAATGCTGTGACCTACCTTGGCTCTACATTCATCGGACTTTGCTTCATCGAAAGATGGGGTCGCAGACGACTGATGATGTTTGGTGCTGTCGGTCAGTGTTGTTGCTGGCTCGCCATCACGGTCCTTCTCAGCCAAGTCAGCAATTCCGGCAGCCGTTCCTCTCGACAGGTGCAACTTGGCAGTGCGGCAGTATTCTTCTTCTTCGCCTTTAACTGCTTCTTTGGCGCCGGCTGGCAAGGTGTATCGTGGCTATATCCCACCGAAATCAACTCGACTCGATACCGCATCACCGGCATGTCCTACGGTGTAGCTACGAATTGGCTCATCAACTTCGGCGTCGTCTTCGTTACTCCGCTAGGCATCGCCAAGCTGGGTTCACAGTTCTACATCATCTGGACAATCCTGAATGCTCTTATGGTGCCCATCATCTGGATGTTCTACCCTGAAACGGCTGGCCGGTCTTTGGAAGATCTCGACCGAATGTTTGAGGCCCATCCGACCGTCTGGGTCTTCACGCAACCAGGCATGATCTCTCGGAGACCACCACCGGGCCTCTCGGGCGGTATACCCGAAGTCATCGAAGGGGTCAACATGGATGGTTTCCCGGGCTTCGAGCTGGATCGCTTACAATTTTACGGCATCGAGCAGGCTACTGTTGCTTCGCGGCCGCCCAGTGGTGGGCCGTTGCAGATCGAAATTCAAAACGGGAACGGTGTACGACATCCGCAAGTTGAGGCCCACCCAGGGATTCTAGTAGAGCACTCATTCACGGTGGATAGTGACCCTAGTGATGAGATCGACCCGGGTGACGGCGACGGTATCGATCTAACCCAGGCGCTCACGATGGAATCGTCGCAAACCGGGCCAAATCTTGGGCCGCAACTCTCCACCAGGCCCTTGTTATAAACCTTTGCTGCATGCGTAAATTGCTTCAGCAACATGTACCAGTAAGATGAAAGCTCACCGGAGCCTTTTGAATTCCGATGGCGATATGGTGATAGCACCAAGAGGACAGGTGATGTGTTACGAATTACGAAAGTTGGCGGATCTGTGCAGTGATTTATAGCGCGGCGTCTGGGAGTAACGTTTGCGTAGCCGTGTGCTATCCTATATCCATATATATACACCCAAAAGCCCGGTGTCACAACACCATCGGCAACCAGAATTTCACTTAGCAGAGACTATAGAGGTCAGAAAAGAAAGGTCCGAAAAGTTTAAAGCTTCCTTATCATTATCACTCATGTTTATTTAATCCACAAACCTCCATACTTCACAACTCCAAGAATAGTACAAGATGCAGAACGACCCTTCTCTGCTAGCATTGTAGTAGCGATAGGAGTGCAGATGAGGAATGTGAAATAGATGACTACGAAATGGCTTCAACTAGGAAGTGTTCCTGCAAGAAAGACAAAGGAAGGCTCAACGCGCTAGCACGTGACACAGACGAGAAGCATCTACCCTTGCAACCTCATCGCCATCAAAGCAAAACCACCTCTCCCCCACCCCCTCCACCCCAATCCACCTACTCCATATACCCCACCCTACCATGGGGCCCCCACTCCCCCCCCAAAACCCCTACATCAGCACCACAATCCCCACCGACTGCAACATCCAAAGCCCAACCCCCCTCCACAACCACAACCAATGGAAACAAGATCTAATCATCTCCATGAGCAAGTCTCCAGCTCAAAAAGCCGCTGAAGCCGCTCAGCGTCTTAGCTTGTGGCAGGAGAGACTTGTGGGAAAGCTGTTCGTGGAACATTGGTGGCAGTGGTCGGGATCTGAGGTATGTGAGTTTTATGATGCAATGTGATATGATGGGTTGGGTTGATTGGGGAGTTTTGGATTTGGATATGATGGATGCTGATGGGTGCTGATTTTTTTGGGGGGGGGATGTAGATGAGTTTTAGGGTTGCTGATTTACCGGACTGTTATCGGATTGTGAAGTGGGGGTATGGGGAGTGGGGGGATTGCAAGGAGGGGAGGTTGAAGGTTTATTTGGATAAGAGGGGGATTGTTAGGGAGGTTGGGTTTGGGTAGGGGGGAGGGGGGTGGCAGGAGTTGTTACAGGGTCTGGATTCAAGTATGCTTGTCACATCCCCGCCCCATCATTGTGATGGATTGAAAGTTCTCGATGTCTCTGAGGCTCCGCAGTCCACTAGAGAGCGAACGCAGCCCTTCCAGTCGCCTACGATCATGGGTTATAGCCTGCAGCTGATCCACCTAGCTTGCCCAAGAGCAAGCTGAGAAAGACTGCCAGGTACAGTCTAAAACCCAACAAGGAGACTAAGGCCTTGGAAAATGCGGCGTTAATCCTGTTCTCCTTGGATCAACAGGATCTCAGCGCTGAACTCTCCGGAACAGCAATCGATAGGGTCTATCAGGGAGCCTCTAGTTCTACCGTGCCAAAGTCCCCATCTCCGGACTCGTTGCCAACCTTGAGTTGTTGGGGCAGTTCCTGAAGACTGGCTTCTAATATTGCAAAAGTTGCAATATTAGATACGAATCTGGCTATGGATTATATGACTGCTAGATCAGAGAAGTCATGATTGGGCATGCGAGATGGGTTTACTATGCCGTTCGAGAATCTTAGGCTGGCCTCCTAGGTTGCTGGACGGTCGCTAGGTACAGGAGATACATGGACTGAAGAAACGAGGAGATATAAAATTTCACCATAACCTATTGAAGTTTGTTGATCGTTTCGCTGCCTTCCCCCCTATCTATCGTATCCCCGAGTCTGTGTCTGGAGAGGAGATGAGAATTCTGGGTGAAATTGAATACGTGGGGTTGCTGAAACCTGCAGTGAACACTTCCTCATCAAGCAGCATTCGTACCACTGTCGTTGTATCTTGTTGTCCGAAGAGTATATGGCTCACTATTGGGAAGGTAGCGCTTTCACTTGATCGCTACAAAGATAAGATAGGATTGTTGATATATATATGATAATCTCACAAGCGTAGTAGATGTCATGAGCCCGAATACCAGAAGCGAAAGATAATTTCTCTATACGTTGCAAGGGATTTTCAAGATAAGGGGTACGGAGGTAGGAATCGGGGTAATCTTTAGAATTCAGTACAAATGTTCACTGTCGAACCGGTAGACAGTAAGAATGATACGCCATGCGTTACGATCTTTCTGCAGCAAACCCAAAGTTGCGTCTGCCGACTGGTTGGTCAGGTTGTCAGTAGCATGATCCCTTCGACTTCACTTCATCAGAATGATCTTGGCAGGAGTATCCCGCTCTTCGATCCTTGTTTGGCGCGAATTGGGTGATATATGACTGCCCTCGATCTTGACCGATGGCTTGCTTCTAAGGAAAAGAAACGCGAGGGGTAATTATGGGTGGGGTCCCAGCATATCGAAAGCCGGATTAGATGCAAGGAGATTAGTAATCTACCCTAGCGGTCAGAGGTTGGAAGGCAACGGTGAGAGTAAATCAATTCTGTGGTGTCATAGTCTTTTGCTGGTGTGTGGGTATCTCGTCTTCCAAAAGCCCGCCACATAACCGGCATAATCTCGCATGCTAATTATAAGAGCTCGAAAAGGAAATCGTCCAGGTATGAGTGCACGCAGACTTCAATCGGAGTATTTCCAAACCAGCTCCTCCACTAACAAGGTCAGATCTTTGGCCCAGCAGATCCACTATTGGTCTACTGCGCATACATCCAGCTAGGGAGTGCCGGACAGCGACGCTTGGAAGAAGATGTCACAGGAATTGATGTGCAGGATCGGCAAGGAGCGATTGACTACATGACCTAGGCCACATTCGTGGCTTGCCCTGGGAAGGATTCCATGCATTAGTAACGGAATTGGAAGCGAAAGATCATAAGTACGTACGTGGGCTGGCGCGATGGCATTGAATTTGTCGATGGCGCTAAGTCCAAAGAATTTGCCGCGATTTTTCTGCTTTGCGAGGAACGCTGCCATATGTTGGTCTGTAATTGATTCCCACGACCTTAGTTCATCTTTGCTAACACCTCCGCATCCAAATTTTCGGCCTTTGTTAGATGTCAACCACTTAACAAACCGTGCATAGCTGATAGAATGGGTTAGTATCTCCGGACACGCTACAAAAACATACCCACAAACTCACCTCAGTCTTCTATTACCCGAAGCATCCTGGAAGGCATCGAGTGCTTGCTCCACTTCAGATTGTATTATGGGCCGTGGGTCTTTCGTGACAAACTTCATCGTCAGTATATCCACGATGATCTCTACATTGCCATTGCGGTATGTGGAACGACGTCTTGGCTCCACGTCCTCTTTAGTAAACCCTTTTGTGTGAAGTACAACGGTGAGCTTCGGAATGGAGGGTTGAAGCTGCTGAATGTAGTAGACGCCAAACAACACGAGCTGCGCGACCCAATTGAGTCTTCGGTAGATCTGATGTTCAAACTTCAGACTGACTTCGCCAATAGCTGGACACAGCAAGCGTTTCGTGACAACACCATCGAAGTCATCACGTGTGATGTGTTCCTGAAGACTAAATTGGACCGGAATCTTCGGCTGGCGTGCCACGAAAGCGACCATTTCGGCAAAGATCGAGCGACAGACGAGATGGAGATTGCAGGCAAGATGAGGGAAGCAGTGGCCACGGACTTGACCACGTCGGTGAATCGGTACCTCGTTAATGTTTCGGATGTAGATGTGTTTGATTACGTTCTCTCGGAGTTCTGGAGGGAGGTCCATGAAACGAAAAGGCTTCTCTTCGGCATTGGCACAATCCCTCAGCTCCTCAATCTGAAGCTGACCACGTGTTATTGCGGAAGTGTCTGTGGCTGTCGGCGTATCGTTGCAGGAGGTGGGTTGAGTATCGTTCGATATCGCTGTCGACATATTGAGGTTTTCCCGCATACCCTCCATGACAGCTGTTATACTGTCTCCTAATAGATTAACATCTGGTGTTGTGGATTGATTGTATTGCCCACCACAACTTCTCTAGCTGCAACAGCGATCACATCCCTAACAAAGTGATCGAACAGTCGCAACTCAGTATCGACCAAACAAGATGATGAGGGAGAAGAATGTTGTAGTGGGTCAGCGCTCGTTTGTGTGCTACGTCAGATGTAGCCTCAATCAACACTCAATGTGCTTCATTATCATCCCGCGAATTCCGCGCTGCCGGATATTTAACCAATCCGGTCAGGCTTTGGAGTTAATGTCTATTGGTTAAGCCATTTCTGCGCGAAATCCTAAGCTGGTAGTACAATCAGCTTACACAAACTATCACGTGGTCACCAGAACAATGATGTTTGGCTCCTGAACTCAGTCGATCTTAGGTGTACTGTATCGTCAGATGTCTTATTAGAGTCGCAAGCAATCCGACTTACTCGTTCAGAACCCGGAGCATTTCGCGACAGTTCATTGTGGCCCCACTCAACACTACCTGTGAATTGTGGATGGCAAAGGCTTCCAGATCCTGGTTTCTAATGCTTTTGGCCCGCACAAACCCTCATCAGCGAAATCTTGGATGAAACGTATCTCAATATGCAGGTCCAATAGTAGTCTAAATCATCTGGACATTTCTATATGAAGTGTCTGCAAAGAACCGTCTGCTCGGACTAGTATTCCCGCCGAGGCAGCATTCGTATGGATACATTCCTCGGATTGGAATGATTCCTATGTAGTACTCCAAGGTAGTTTGTTCCTTTCCTCCTGGCAAACATTCGAGGCAGTAGTGAATGTCAAGTTGGTTGGTACAGACGCAATAGCCTGGGTCGATAGAGTCGGTGGTCTGTATATTTCTGCATTCAGTAGGTGTACACAATGCACAATGGTGCTTTTTCGATTGTAGGATCTCTCGGGCGGCTTCAGAGAACGATTTGCACGAATGAATTGTAAGCGATCTTTGCAGAAAAGGGTCAGAACCAATCATCGTTTGCATATTGAGCGCCATCTAACAGAGACTCTGATCAGTAACTTCTTCGACTCAGCATCCTGGCTTCCAGTGACGTGCCCTGTGTTGCTAGTCCCGCATAAAATTGAGCTCTCGCCACTCCTATCCGCGGAGGAAGATTAATGCTCTTCCATCGTCCCAGTCTATAGCCTCCGCTTAACGATAAGGAGAATGACCACCACCATACCGACCAAGTATACAACAGGCAGCCATCACGCCGGCAAGTATGACTTGACGTCAAATACCAAATCAGCTTCCGAGCATCGAGCGATTGGTCGGTCTTGAGGAGAGATATAAGTGCGAAGAGCCTTGGCAAAAAGGCTTGGCGCTGTTGATCTTGGAGTACAGCCAGCGCAGTCTTCTCTAGGGAAGTGGTCATATCTGAATCGTACAAGTGTTGACATGTTGGTGGCTCCTCACCATGCAATTATATTGGGTCAATAGTTCATAAACGATCAATGGACCCGAGGTTTGATTTGACAGAGTTCTATTGATGTAGCTACCAAAGCTTATCAGCTTACGCTCCATCGCAGGCCGTGCATTCCAGTGATCTCATGTTGATATTCATCCCATCGCCCGCTCAATCATTTGAAGAGACTTCCCCTAGCTCGAATGAGCGGTTGGATGCCTCGGTAGCACACGGCATACCTACTTGTTGGCGTAGACGTTCCCCTTGGTCTGAGGGTACTATCAGCAACCGACACGATGTGATAAACGGGGTTAATCGTACTTCGTGCTTCTTCTCGTCAACCTTATCTCCTGCTGCGTCCTTCGCCGCAGTCATGCGGGTGGTCATGGAGGCATCGGTGTGGCCCTTTGCGACCTCTGCGTGAAAGACGAAGTCAGTGTGAGGACGTGGCTAGCTAGGTGGATAGCGGATATGAAACGTACCCTTATTGCCCTCCTTGGAAGCCGTGGAGGCAGTACCTTGGATGGACTCAGAGGCTTGGTTGAAGGTGTTCCTATGGATGGTCAGAGCGGGGCTAGGCAGAAAGGCGGGATGAGTCCGTACTTGATGGTCTCCATTATGAATGTAGTCTCGTGTGAAGGGTTGGAAAACTGGATGTAGGAGTTTGAGAGTGTGGTGTTCGACGTGGTGTATGATGGATGTGCGTGTTGTTCCGAGGGAGGAAGAGGTAGGGTCTTATGTATGCACAAAGCCGAGCGACAGGGTTGGATAATTACCCCTCGTACGTCACTCTGCAGCTGAAACAGGAATGGTGCATGGAATGAAGTCGCGCATATTCTCCCGGGCGCTAGAGAATATCACGCATAACTTTATGCATGAGATTCAAATCATTCTATTCCCGTTCGTACTACAACATAGTACTTTGGGCGTCTTATAAGTCTGAAGCGGCATATCCCAATACGAGCTCATTCCATTATCGCTTGTCCTCAAGATGGTGGAAAAGGTTTATTTGACCTACAATCAGGTACAAGTCTATCAGGACAAGCAAGCAGCATGGAGCGGCTTACAGTTATTGACGAGGCTGCAGGTGCACAAGCTATGTCAGGCCTCTGCAGATCAAATTCTCAATGAATTCAAACCCAATCTCATGATTGCTATTGGCGGTGGTGGTTATGTCCCTGCACGCATACTAAGATCCTTCCTTAAGCGCCCTGGTAGCGCCAATATCCCCATCCAAGCCATTGGTTTGTCTCTCTACGAAACCCTTTCCAGCTCGGACCCTGTTGAAGCTCCCGGTACAAAAGTCACAAGAACACAATGGCTGGACCTGTCTTCGCTGGAAATGGCCAACTTGGTGGGGAAGAACATCCTGATTGTCGACGAGGTGGATGATACGCGGACAACGCTGGAGTATGCGGTAAGGGAGCTTCAGAAGGACGTTGAAACCGCTAGGCAGAAACTAGGAAGAGAAGGGGAAACGACAAATTTTAGTGTATTTGTACTTCATGTAAGGGCTCTTCGGCCTCGGTAGAGTGAACACCTACAAAGGCTAGCCAGCTGATGAGCGTACACAGAACAAGGACAAAAAGAAAAAGGGCCATCTGCCGCAAGATATGATCGACGACGGAAGATATTTAGCTGCAAAAACCGTCAAGGATGTTTGGATATGTTATCCATGGGAAGCAATGTAAATCCCTTTCCGTACTTTGGCGAGGGAACCGGACTGACAGTGCTGTGAGCAGTGACATTGACGAACATGACCAACTGGCTATCTCTCAATCAACAGAATCAAATTGACAAACCTTACATATATACATAAATTGTTGAAAGCATCGCTCGAGATGGACTCGAATCGCTCGTTGCACTAACCTACAGCGCTTCGTTGCTGAAGGCGGAGCCTAAGACAAGGGTGGAGGTCCTAAGAATTTTTCAGTGGAACTAGATTTACAACAATACCACGCTTTCAATCAAGCTTTACATAGGGTATGTCAGATTGATCGTTGTCACTAAAGCTGACAGCAAGCCTGATTGCACCCGGAGATTAGACAAATTCGTCGCCGGGTATCTTGACCTCTCCCCACGCTTCAATGCCAAGCGACACGGAGTACGCCGAAATCCTTCCCTCGAAGCTTAATTGCATGGTGGTATTGTCAATGCGGCCAGTGCTGCAGGTATCCGTGTCTTCAGTAGCCATGTCGCCATTCCTCCGATCACGTCCTCGCATCTGCGGACCCATTGACAATCGTCCTCCTGTGTTCTGAGTCGCCTTCGTGCTTTAATCCCGCCCCTTAGCGCTTACCATGGCCACAGCCAATCCGGGCTTTGCGTGATGCCCACTGCAGAAGACCCAAAGGCTGGCGGCATCCAAGACGGCAGCGATATCAGTGATCAAGCGCACCTGAGCCTGACCAATCCGATGTAAAGTATGAGAGATCGAGGTGGGACATTTGGGCATATCATTCGTGTTGTATTGGCAACAACGGGTTGGCGCTCTTTAATATTGCGTCTACCGCTTTCCAAAAAAAGTTGTTAGAGGCGGCTGGATACGCTAGCACCCTGCGTTTCGGATGTAAGCAGAACGATCAATACGATCAATATGATCATACCAATATCTCATGGGAGCAGCTTCGCTATCCAGACCGTACTTTTCTTGATAAACGGCAGTCACGCTGGTATGGATTTCAAAGAAACAAGATGCTTAGAAATCATGCTGATGGATTTCTAGACTTCGGGCGTTCTCGGCCTAATATGCGAATCGTCCTATTAACCTGCGCTTTCGCTATAGACTTTGCGTGGAATGGTGTACACACAGCTGACTAATGGCATATCGCAGCAGGCCTGCAAGGTTAGTCGAGCTCACTTTGGCAGTGCTTGCCTACCAGACCATCTTGACCCTTTGGACCGCCGCACTTTCAGGGCTCGCACAAAATATGCCCCAGCTGAGGGTCAAAGCAGCAGAATTTACAGCTGGCTTTGGTACGAGAGATGAATGTGACTGCACTGACACACTGCAACGCAGCCGGCTGTCCAATATGGCTTCCTTGTACAATCTTGTGGTGAGATCGTGATGCTGGTGGTGATAGATGGCATCCTGTTCGGAGTCCATGTCTAGGACCGCAAAGCCAGCAACGATTACGGTCCAAGTGTTCTAACACATGAACAGTGTCATGGTCGGCTTCAGCTCTACCAAGGCCTTACCCAGATCTGGCGCCTGAAGCAGGCTTGTGCTACCTGACGGGCTTTTGTCTCCTTAGAGACTCGCTCAACACTATCGTTGCCGTTGTTACCACGCCGCAAAACAGTGTCGTGACGTATGAAACCCTCACACTGACTTACCTCTTAAATGGATCGCAGCCCAAGCGATCAGCATCTACACTTTGTGGTGGATACAACAGCGCTACCGCCTCAGTACGAAAACCATGTTCAACGCCGTCATCGTCGGTACCCTTCTGCTAGACGGCTGAGGCATGGTAGGCATCTGGACGCAAACCTTTGGCTTTCACCACATCTAGTTTGGGTCTATCAAATCTTCTACGGGCTCTTCGTCTGTCCTTGGTATTCCTACCCGCAGATTATGGTATTCGAAGTTACGCCGCACGGTAAGGAATTTCTTTTCTTCTCACTTTGCTCAATTGTTGGGGAGACGTCGAGTTCTATTGGGCCGTTTTTGTCGAGTGCAATCGTTAAGACTAGTCCGAACGGAAAATGTTAGCATGCCAATCTATCTTTGTTGGGGCTGAGCATGATAAGTACGGCACTCTGGGTGCTCTCTCTGGACATCAAAACGAGTAGAGTGGAGCAGGAGAGATTCCTAGCAGAGAAGGAACTTGTGAGGGCAAAGCTGATTCATGAGAGTGAAAGATGAATATACTTGGTATTTGAATATAGATGTAGCCACTCCGTAAGAATTAGAAACATATTTCACAGCCGTTATACCACTTATCAACGATAGGAAGGATGCATCTTACCAAAAGTAGGTATATGCTATATAGTGCTTGCACTGTAAGTTCTTGTAAGCGAGCTGGAAAGCCCGTTCAAGTAGTAAGGATAACGCTTGTCTTTCTCAGGACCTGCTACTGGATGCGATAGGGTAATCACAGGTCGGTATCGTGTGATGTGATCGAAGCGGGCTAGGTACCCGCGGAACAAGGCATCACGTGACCTCAGCCCTGCAGGCAAATCGAGACCTTTCTCCGCTTTCCAGTGCACTACAGTCTACAAGCTTCACAAGCGTACTTTTCTACTGACCAAGGAGCGATCTATCCGTCTCTCAAGCTAATCCCTCGATAAACGATACATACCCCATTCAAGTCACCATGGCCTTCCTATATCCCAAGCCCTCTTGTCCGTCGTCTCCAAGGCCTTCTTTGGCCGACTGGCATCCTCCCTGCCAACATGAAGGAGAAGCATGTTACCATCGACCCTTCCACCCCTGGCACACCAAACGGAGAAGTTCGATCTGAGCTGAATACTCCAAGCCATGATAGTACCTCACGCCGAGGCACAAACATCCCCAGACATTTGCTTTACCAGAGTGAAGATGGCTACCAAACACCTATACACCAAGAGTATGATCTCCAAAGGCAGCCATATATACGCGGCCAACGAACTGATGGACTCACAAATAACAGCCCACACCACAGACTACCACATACTCCTCCTATATGCTTTACCCGCCAGTCCGGGAGTCCAAGCAGCGTCAGTCTCGCTCAAGTCATCCTAGAAAAACTACAATGGAGGGAAAGAATTCGACACTATACATGGACCTTTTTTACGATAACTATGGCTACAGGAGGGATCGCCAATGTGATACACACCGGTATGGTCCACGTTGAAAGGAGTGTTCCAACTTGGCGAGCTGATAGCAAAGTGCCTTTTAGATTCGCCGGCCTCGAGGCCATTGGCATCATCTTCTTTCTGCTCAACATTGTCCTATTCATCTTCAACGTCGTCATGATTTCTCTACGCTTTTATTGCCACCCAGAAACGTTCATGGCCTCAATACTGCATCCTACCGAGCGCCTCTTTCTACCGGCAGCGGTAGTGTCATTTGGTACCATCCTGCTCAACATATCCCAATATGGTCCTCAACGTGCAGGCCATTGGCTGAACGAGGCTGTGGCTATTTGTTTCTGGATAGACTGTGCATTGGCACTCCTCAGCTCAATGGGTGTCTATCTGGTCATGTAATAATTACATGCCCTATAATTTGCAGAGCACATGAACTGACGATCGCCAGGTGGTCTACAGCATCATTTACAATCTCTGAAATGACCCCAATATGGATATTCCCTGCTTACCCACTTCTCATAATTGGGCCGCATGCCGCTGTTTTAAGTCAGACATTGAAGCAACCGAAAGCCTTTGACATCATTGTTGGTGGATTCACATTGCAAGGCATCGGGTTCTTGGTCTCGATGATGATATACTCTGCCTTCATATATCGGCTTATGACCCAGAAACTACCGCAAGAAGCTTCGAGACCGGGCATGTTTGTATCAGTCGGACCCTGTGGGTTCACCGTGGCTGGAGTCATTGGTATGGCAGAAAATGCTCATAGAGCGTTACCTGCAGACTTCATGGGAAATACCGAGTTAGCAGCAATGATACTCAAGGTCATAGCTTCATGGATGAGTCTCGGGATCTGGGGACTCGCCCTTTGGTTTTTCTTCATCTCCGTTGGCGCCCACTGGTCTTGCGTTGGACCACACAGAATGACGTTCACCATGACCTGGTTTTCCTATGTCTTCCCGAACACTGCGCTCGTTACATCAACATTCGCAATCGCCAAAGCTTTCGATTCCAAGGCCATTCAGATTATCGGATGCGCTATGAGCGCAGTTCTGATCGGCATTTGGTTTTTTGTGGTAGGTATGATGATAAGGGCGATCATGCTGAGACAGATTCTCTGGCCACAGAAGGGTGAAGACAGAGACGAAGGAGGCTTTAAGGGACCGAGACCTGACAGGAGGATTAGTGTTTGAGTAACGCTCCGTCGATTACCTTTGGTGATTTACGGCATCATACGCTTCGTTGCAAGACCTTCTTCAACTTTACCGGTCTCAACCTCATATACCCAGCCTGAATGGTGGGAGCATCAGGAATTTGCTTACTCGCTTTCAAACCTTTGACATCGACTTCTACCCCCTTTACGAGGTCCGCAAATCGCTGAGGGTCTAAGCTTGCCAATCCGCTTGTGTCCTCGGATTCAAGACTCTACTTCACAAATGCATGAGTACCAAGGAAATGTCCGGTTCCTGAAAACGGAGAGAAGAGGGGCTCTCATCCAGAACCCCTGCGTGCCGCTAAGACTGTGGATGAGGAAGCATTGAACTCTATAAGATTCCAAACAAGGCGCAGAACATCGGCCACAAGGGTTTCGTCCGAAGTCTAAAAACCCACAGTTAGATAATGGGTGACTAGAAAGCTTCGCCATGCGCAATACCGAATGATTGCAGCACCAATGTTAACTGCGGAACACATCGGTCTCCGAACAACCAATCAAAATATCCCTTCTGTCGAGAGCACAGTTCTCGGCTCTCGATGACCCTGTCGCTAGACAACGCCTATTTAACACAAGGCTTTCGCTTCAGCAGTTGGGTGGCTGTGGAAACATTAGCCCGTAACAAGCCACAATGCCTAATCTCGAACAGGCTTAGCGTGCGACGCGTTGCATGAGGTTCAACCTCGCTAGGCTCATTGTCATAACCTCCGATCGTGAGTGGGCAATAGAATAACTCTCGGTCAATGCTATGGAAATGGGCCACTTTTCCGAGATGGTCAAATCGAAGTCACAGTTCAGTCACACCGACAACATTATACGAAACAAGTCCTGTCTCGCCTAGCAGGTCGTCATGGAGCTTCGGAATTGCGTGTTGGCCAAGCTAACGCTTTGCCCCAACAGCGCACTTGCCATGGGTGACCTTATGTCAATGTACCAACGTTGCTGCGGCCCTTGGGTGGTCTCATTCTCGGTAACTTGATTTCCTAGCGCCTAGGGATCCCGCTCTACAAGGCGCCAGGCTAATCGCAGCCTCGCGGACAATATGAAACTCATAACATTTAAAGGAGGATACAAACATGGTTGGTGTTACAACGATCTACAACACAATTCTTCAAGCACACCGTGCTTGACACTTCTATTCCTGTTAAGTCTAGTTTAACAAGCAAGATATCAGCCCAGGGTCATCTTCTACTTCTATTTCTTGACACAAAGTTTGATAATCATAGCTGTCCTTGCATAGTTTGACAACATACACACTACATCAAGATGGGCAAATTGCGGGATTACCTGCTAGGTGGAGCTACTAATGCGATGGCAGGCGATGGTTATGGAGGGGCTCCGATAGGAAGACTGCCCAAATTGTCCCAATGCTCAGAGTCCGCTGCCCTTCAATCCGGCGACTACTTTGACAGGTCTAGACATAGCTCTTCGTCAACATCGAGTGATCCTACGAGTTACACAGACTCTGCGAAGGACTTGGCGAATGGCAACTTGCAGCAGTCTGATTCGCAGAAAATACTACCCAAGTCTGCCCGTTCACCTAACGAAATTCGTGCACTAAGGTGTTCTCTGGCGCCGCCACCTGCAGTAACAGACCCTACGCAGTCAACAAGATCTGGCACAGAATCGATTGATACAGCTTCAGAAGAGGTGTCCATTAATGCAACTCCGCTAGTGCCGGATTGGCCTGAAGAAGTACTCTGGGAGGATTATGAGATACCACAAGAATTGGAACTCATGAGAGATGACACGCCTCAAGGTATTCGATACGTTATCCAGGAGTCTATGGACGAACACCGGGCAATGCGGATATCTCGAATGCAAGCGCAGGCAGCCTCGCTTCAAGCCAATGAAGTTTTGGATACGCAGCGCAAGACTGACGGACCAGCAGTTGCTGAGAGCTCCCTGATTGTTTCGGCAGATTCGACGTCGACCAGCAATCATTCACAGAGTAATCTTACTATTCCGGCCATATTGGACACAAGTTTGGGATCTGATGTCGAGAGCGCTCACCTCTCAAAGCCGCCTACCACCCTACTGATTCGATCCACAAGGACTTCGTCCCACGAGACCTTACGGACTAAGGACAAGCCAAGCCAGATCATGACAGACATGGAACGTCAATTTAAACAGAGCAAATCACGAACGCTCAAGAGCCATACGTTATTTCGGCTTCTCCCATATCGAAGATCGAAAGATCCACCGTCCCCTAAAGTTCTTCAAATCGAAACAACCACTAGCGAATGCACAAGCTGTTTAGATGACTTCACAGAAGCGAAGACCATTGGTCTTCGTTGTCGTCACAAATACTGTTCCCCATGCTTTTCGCAACTCGTAAGCACATCGATACAAAACGAAGCCAGCTATCCACCCAAATGCTGTTTGACAGAGGTTCCTAAGAGGATGATTCGAGATAATCTGCCGCCGCTCATATGTGCTCAATTCGAAGAGAAAGCATTGGAATACGCTGTACCCGTTGGCAATCGCTATTATTGTGTATCTCCAAACTGTGCAAAGTGGATCGATACCCGTTATGCCAGGCGAACGGATGGTGCCATGGAATGTCCACATTGTGCCACCAAGCTATGCACTCTTTGCCGCGGGCCTCAGCACCCGTCAAACGAGGATTGCCCCCAAGACTTTGGTCTTGATAGGACTTTGGAACAAGCGGAGAGAGCAGGCTGGCGGAGGTGCTATAACTGCAGGGCCATGGTGGAACTAAACACTGGCTGCAGGCACATTACGTGCAACTGCCGAGCCGAATTTTGCTATACTTGTGGAGCAGTATGGCGAACATGTCATTGCACCGAAGGAGATCAAGCGCGGAGAGTGCGAGAAATTCAGACGAGACTGGCGCAATTTGAGGCAGATCAATTGGCCGAAGAAGAAGAATTAAGGGCAGCAATGGAGGCAGTGGAGACAGCGGAGCGCCTGCTGCGAGAGGAACGCGAAGCTGAAGAGAGGCGAATGGAAGAAGAAGCTAGGAAGCTACAGAAAGAGGAAGCCGAGCGCTTACGAAAGATCGCTGACTACTATGAGTACTTGCGTGGAGTTCTCCAGCGGGTTCGTTCCCAGCAAACATTGGCGATGGAGAAACGCTACGAGCGAGAATGGGACGCGATCGATACTATGAGGAATGATCTCGAGTCCGTTGCGAAAAATGCCCAGAGAGAAGCTCAGGTGAAATCCGATAGGGAGAAGATCATCAAAAGTACTGAAAGCGTGATCAAGGCCTTGCAGCGCCAACACGCAGTTTCTATGATGGAAATGATCACGCGCCATCGGAAGGACCAGGACGACCTCTTTGCATTGAGCGCCGAGGATTATGATCAAGATGCTGAGGTTCACCAAGCGGAGACCCTGCAGGATTTGATGCTAGCCCAAGATCTTGAGCGCGCAACATTGAAGTCTGAGCAAGCTCGCGACATCCAAAAGTGGAAACAGAGGGGCGAAGCTTCTCTACAGTCCTTTGATTCGAAGACCATCGCACTGAAAATACGTCTCGAAGAAGCCGTAGATATCGACAAGCGAGAGAGAGAAGTCCGGAATATCATCTTCGCTGATGGCAAGTGGTCGGAAACTTTGTTCGAAGAGAGGCTTGCCATGCTAGCGGAAGATGAGCGGCGTTTGATCCAGAAGGGTGGTGAGGCTCCCGATGCGCCAAGAAGAGACACTGTTGTCATGCCCGAGACCTGGGTAGAGACACCTGCTGTTCCAGAACCCGTTCAGTCACACAAGGAGACTTCCATTGCCCCGCTGCCAGAGTCGGCAAGGGAGGCTCTTCCCACTCCGCAATCAACATGGGAAGTCCAAGCTTTCCAACAATCGATTCGATCATACAAAGAGGCGGCCGATACTCCACAGCCACAGTCTGGAACGAAGGCTCTTCGTATTCAGCGCTCAGCACGGAAAGTCCAAGCAGTAAGCGCTAACAAAGCCACTGGAATCGCTTGCAAAGGGAAGTCGCTGCAAGCGAATCGGTCCCTTACGGCGGAACAGAGAAAGGAACTGGATGCCATGATGAATCGGAAAGTTAACGAGTGTGCTCAATGGGCTACCGTCGTTCATGCTTGACTACCCTGTACTGTAGCAGATAGGATTGGACTTGGGCTGTAATAGGCGGATATGTTGGGAGTGGTAATTAATACAAATCTTAGTAGTCAGTAATGTTTTGAAAGAATCGTACTAGCCCTTATCAATGCCTCAGGTATCTCCATCCGGAATCATATCAACTACAGGTGACATGTGCACTCTCCATTGCTCAAGCAGTACTTATTATCAATCATATTCTCTCTTCGATCGGCATTAGTTGCATTCCCAACCCCAACGAACTGTTTTGCTGGGCTAAGAACTTAGCAAAACGCATCCATCCATGCTATATCTCCCCTTCCTTCCGCTCTCGATACAACATGTCAATCTTCTTACCGTGTTTGACATTGTATGGTGTTTTATACTGGCTCTTGTAGTTTTTACTACGGATTGTCTAAGCTTGTTGGAGGGGGTAGGGTGCTGGGTGAGTAGGGTGTAGATGTGGATAAGGGTTGGGGATATCTAGGGGGTGTGGTTTAGGTGGGAATGGGGTGGGAATGGGGTTGAGTATGTGGGAGAGGGGGGAGAAGGGGGAAAGGGGAAGGGGGGAGAAGTGGGAATATGGAGGAAAGGGAAAATGAGGAAGTAGAGTATTAGAGGAAATAGTTGCCCGGGATAGGCGATGAGAGTGTGCTGCGCTACCATTTCATTGAAGGGGGATATAGGATACCGATATTAGCTCTCGTTCTCTTAGATTATAAGTTCTGGATTCTATAACCAGGTTTCCTAGTTATACTCTAGCGTTCCTACCTACTTTCCGCCTTTATACTTTTACAATACCTAGGTTTTGGTTGTTATGTAGCAGTGAGATCGATCATGGCTAAGGTGTTTTGTCAAGATATAGACGCCAAGGAAGGATCCCTGCCCCTTGATTAGCCTTGCCATGTAATTACCAGCCATCTTTGAGATAATCTATCCATTCTACAATATACTAACATCCATCCATTTCAACATTAAGGAGGGGGAAGGATAGAGTGGAGAGGGTGAAAGGTGGGTACGGCGCTGGGGAAGGATGAGGGTTGGTTTTGCAGTATCTTAGAACAAGATACAGGGGGAATTTGATGGGAATGAGATTACAACGGCATACTGTTTATTTGGTATACTGGAGGCGATTCTTGTTAAGTTACAGGCAAGTCCCGTTGGGAAAACGAAAGGGATATTCATTCGTGTTGGCGACTAGAGTCATGGCTTATCGTAGGATAGAGGTTTTCGTATGCTCTCATCAATGTTTCAGTGATCTGTTCTTCAATCTAGCGGATAAGTGATGGCGTATAGACTGGAGAAGTAACGCTGTCGAGCACGCATGCTAGGGGTAGTCGCAAGATTTCAGTATCGGTGTCGTAGATATCTTCCTTTTCAGGTTTGAATAAGATAGCTCAAGGATACTCTTTCCGTAACGTTGTCTACGTTCCCCGCCATTCGTCCTTGGTCTGATTTGAATCAGGTGATGTTCCATGCGTTCTAGACATAGCCTCTTCGAGATCCGGGCTAGGCAGCGACATCATCCGCAGGCACGATGTACGTGGGCCACCTACTCGTCTGTGGACTGGGTGGATGGTTTTTCGATAACACGCTTTTCGACTTCTTCGTCCGCATCTTTGTCGTTGGCCTTCTCGTCCGCAGTCGTTGTCCCGTCTTGATCGTTCTTGTCAACAGCATCTTCGACCTTGTCAGATGCAGTCTCAGCCTCGCCACCCATGTGTTCAACGTGTTTTCCAGTGGTCGAAGTATCTGAAGTCCGCAAGTCATACCCTCTTTCCCGAGCCTCCCGACAATCGTCCTCCTGTACGACCTCCTCTTCGGACTCCAGCTCTAAGATAATTAGCCTCCGGCTAAGTTCGACCACATATGCCTCATTCGTGTCATCGATCTGCTCTTGCAAGCTTTCCCTCTCAATATCTCTTGCGATGTCGGTTTCATGAGTGTCACCATCTTGGGGATCGTTCCGCTGGCTTCTATCCAGTTCGGTCGCAAATCTCTGGTCTAATTCCTCCATTTCTCGCTGTAACATAAACCTCCTTGGGCTGAATTCATCCCACACTTCACGTTCGATCGCGTCTTCTTTGGCCTTGCGCGATTCCCTGTCACGCTGGCTCTGATTGTGAGCCTTGTCAGGACTTGCCGAATCTGTATTGGTTTCCTGAACCGCTCTCGAAGACTCAGCATAGTCATATTGAGGTGTTTCTCCCTGAGCCGTCTCTTCCACCGTTTCATCTTGTCCGATCTCGCTAGGAACGTGAGAAGTCTCTGCAAGATCAAGATCATTGTTGACATCCGAATCCTGTCCATGGGCAGTGACTGTGCCCTTGGGGAAGTCACCATTATCTGATTCTTCCTCCCGAGCTGTATGGTTGAAAGGGACATCTGCTGAAGTCTCCTCAGATGCTATGACTACCACCGTATTCGTAGATTCAGGGCTATCGTTAGACCCACGGTCTCTCGCTATCGCGGTAGTGGTGCACATTTCCTCATTGTGTTCCACCGATGCAGCCGAGGGATCACCCTCGCAGGGCTGTCTGCTATGGGAAGACTCCTCCTTGGTTGCATCTTCTGTAGCTGAACTTGTTTTCGTCTGATTGGAGTGTACTAAAATGTCTGCGGAGGGTCTAGCAATTGCTTCATAGCCTTCTGAATATACTCTTGGAGGCGTGCCTGTACTTGTAAGGCTGAGTGTTCGGGTTGATGCAGTGATCGCTAGATCGTCATCGGAGCTAGGGCCAGACGCAGCTTCAAAGCGTGACCTTGAGTTGTTGTCAGACATCTTGGAAGCTATTGCTGAAGGGCCATAGCAGTTCAGACAGTGGTTTTATATCTGCTCCCTCATTCTCCTGCTGTACGTGTTTGTACCGTTCTCTTACAATCACGATTTCTTTCATATTTCTGCCGGTGTGTTTGCAACCGTCTCCATGTTTTATGCAGCCTTCCATTTCCCTTTTACCTTTGGATCGTTGCATTTAGACGAGAATAGGCTGGAAATGAAAGCCCATCAAACGTCTTTCAAGGATGCCAGCCCAGCAAGGCGAAGAGTTATCACTTCAGTAACTGTAGCATCCAGGTGCTTTAAACAATCCGCCCACTTCTGCAGCAATCGTCGTGATATTACAAGATTCCATCTCGCACGGACCAGTTCCAATTGTGTATCACCCAGTGCAGACTTTGATATTGAGTCTTGTATGTTGTTCATACCGTGATGCAGCTGCTTTCGCATCTTCCTCTCGCATATGATAGCTGTAAAAAAGAGTCATAGGATATGGTAAGCTATACAGTGCCATCAAGACTACGTGTGCACTTCGGAACACTTCTGGCGTGCTTTCGTTCTTCCGAGTCCGTCGCTTCGCGGGTTGCCTGTGAACCATTGGCCAAGGAAGAAAGCCTCCGCTATGCCAATATTTTGCGTTGCCTTCGCAGATTTTTAGGTAGGATATAGATAGGTCCCAGTCGGCCATCTCATGGTCTGACCGCGTCTCCAAGCGTTCGACACCTCGATGCAGCTTCGCAGCAATTGCTCCCTATTGAAAAATTTGAAAGCGCCTTGGAGCTCAGCATCGATGACCGTGTCCAGAAGCAGTGCATTTGGCGATTACAGCGTTACTTGTACTAGCACGGTGTCTACTAACGCCAAGTGAAATGGCGATTTCGCTCACATAGGTTCTTATTTTGCTGATAGCATTCGCTAGTATACGCTACTACTTTTGATGTCCAATTGACATCAAAACAAGTTTTGCGATATAGTTTATTAACCTTGATCGAAGCAGCGTGATAAGCTCAGAACATATTGATGACGTCCAGCGTATCAGTGTGGTAGCCTGATGGCTTCCACATCAGAGCCGGCGACAAGAACGAGGTCGTACCGTCGTGCGGTTCTCGAGGCGTGAGGATGGCACGCATCGAATTGCTGCTATTGTGGTCATAATATGCCCCAATGTCTGCAAATTATCGGAGTTCTCAAGAGCGGAATTCTCAGTCAACCCAACCCAGAATCCTATTTCAACAAGTATACAGTCGTTCGATAATTGGCATAGATTTTTGAGAGACGGAGAGCTCAAAAGCCGGAGAATCTGAAGGGAAGACCATGTTGTAGACTTCGACCGATACCATTATCGCAAGAACACTTTGTTGCTGGACTTGCCGGGTATCTAGAACACAATTTGCAACTTTCTGCTCCTGGGAAAATACTGTTAGTGGGACGTGCTAGCTGTCGGGATAACGTTCGACATCAGCTGCATGGTCTATCCTTGCGCTACAGCTGATCATGACAGATCAGCCACGAGACCCCGTCTTGATAAATCAACCAGGCTTGAGATTGGACCGACGGTCTCGGAGACCCAAGCTCTAGGCGTAAAGCTTGATAGTTAATTAGACTACTGAGTGAATGAAGTAGATGTGATGAATGACATAGGTGTATGAGTGATTTTCGGAGTTTTCGAGTTTCTCTAATTCGCGCCATGAAGAGACATGCTTCCGAAGACCGTACCAATGTCGGCAATATAAATGAAGCTATCCAACTCCGTAATCCCGTAAGCCATTGAGTGTTGAATACGACTCATCGTTCCAAGATTGGGGACGACGGCTGACGAAAACGGAATAGCATGTATCGACGGTGACAGAGCAACGCCCGCATCATCAAATGATTATTTTGCAGAGTAGCGACGGAAGGCTTCAACCAGTATCGAGATCTTCGGATTCAGTGCGCGTCGTCCTGTCCACCTAGGTTTAAGGTCGTTGGTCGATGACAGACAAGGCCGCGTTATAATAACCCCGTCACGTGAAGTCGTTGCAACGCGATGATTGTGGCAGACCTGGACGCTTCTAACAGCTGCTCGTCGAACGTGTATCATTAGTTTCGAACGTTGTGGCTAATATATTCCTTCATCCTAAAGCGTGCCATCCTCACTCGGCAATTATCACAACGTCTCCATTCATCGACTTCAAAAGTCTCATAGTCGCCACCATGTTCCTATCATTCAAGCAAAATAGACCACTGGACTCCCCGCATGCCAAGCTGACCTTCAACTCTTTAATTATCGTAGTACTGGTAATCAGCCATTCGCTGAAGTTACTCTGGACATCACGGAGCAGAGTGTTGAGATCCTCATCAATGGCCACCACGAGAGGTGCACACCTGCCATTGTACAAGAACATGATCGAGAAGGTCAGCTCTAGGTATTCAAGAGTCGAGCATCTGCCCTCCTAGGCTTCAAAAGCTACAACATAGTTGCGAAGCGCGTGTAGAGTGACCTGGCTTGACGGTAACGACGGTGGGAGTGTCCGGCTCCTCGACAAGAGTGGCGTTGTCGCTCGTTATAGATACGTTGTCCTCCATTGTGAGGAACCCACATTCGCAGGAGCTCACTTTGTCAGGTCTGAGGCAGCATCGTGCCAAGGCGGGAGCTAGTAAAGCTGGCTATTTATAGAACCATCGTCTTGGCACTCACAACGGCAGCTACTACCAACCTCCAAACATGGCATCTCCAAGAGCAGTCTCCACAGCCCACAAGTTCGTGACATCGGTCCGTGACATCGACCGCGTACCAAATGCATAATCTGCAGGCTAACAGAGTCAAAGGTCTGGGAGGCTTTCCGAGCTGATTCAGGGCTGGAGCCTAGGTGATTTACTATCCTTGTGGTTTGGATATGTGGTTTGCTGAATATGGGTATCGGGAAGATTACTTGAGGGTGTGAGTGAAATACTGCGTTCATGATGATTTCTGTCTCCTATCGTAATAAAAGTGGGCACCGTTGTGGATCTCTCTTGGCGCTACTATTCTGTTCCAATGAATAATTTCGTATCCCATGGGCGATATCTATCATAAGAAGCATCATCAGACATTCTGTTCCACTAAGTCCAACACCACTCCAGCTGAGAATCCTGCACGCAACCCCAGGCAACGTGAAATTCGAACTCGAAATCCAAAAACACCATACAGTCAGTCCTCTCTCAACTTTCATTCCATGCAACCCCTAAGAACCACCGATAGTAATCGCCGATCACCAGAACCGCCTCGGCATCCTCCACGGCGGCACCATAGCCAGCATGGTCGACCTAGGCGGCTCCCTAGCCGTCGCCTCAAAAGGCCTCTTCGCAACCGGCGTCTCCACCGACCTCAATGTGACGTACATGTCCTCTGGAGGCGGTATTGGAGATAAAATCTGCGCCGAAGCTAGCTGCGATAGGTTTGGAAAGACGCTGGCGTTTACGACTGTTGTTTTTAGGAAGGGGGGGGATGAGTTGGTCGCTAGGGGGAGTCATACGAAGTTAGTATGGTGGTTTTGGAAGGTGTGGAGGGATTTGGCTGATTTTGGGGTAGGTATGTGGCGTTGGCGTGGAAGGATGAGAGGAATGTTGTTGGGGAGTTGGGGGATACTTGATCTTGATGGATTGTATCATTCTCTGATTCTTATTATCTCCATCAAATTCATCTTGATGGATCCTTTTTCACGGAGGATTGACCGTGGACTGGCGCCGTAGCAGAAATTTGAGGCTGCATGTCAACGGTCATGAGTCTGATTGCTGTCTCCAATTTACGCCAAGGTTGTAATCAATCGAATGATATCGAGCCATGTCCTGAATTTTGCAGTCTCCAGCCATCAGGAACAACAGTCTCTTGACTTTACCTTGATTTTGAAGGTCATATTGCCCTTAAGCCATGACAAAACGTATGAAGACTTTGATAGGGCTATTTGTATGGCCCTGGATATCCAAAGGCACGTTTTCAACATAGCACCCTCCACAATTGTCGTCATAGTCCCCTTCTCTATATAAGACGAAATTTTGGTTGTAGTGCAGTGCGTCAACCGCATATTTTCGCTTCAAGCTCCTACTAAAAGCTCCAGAGTTATAGCCCCAAGGACGTTCTCACCTCTATTAAGCCAATCGACAACGGGGCGTATGGTAGCCTCGCCATGTAATACACATCAGATAAATAACATATCCTGCCTTCGCTTCGTTAAATATGTAATGCAACTCAAGATTTCCCTGATCTAGTCAGGCAGTACAACATATGGGTATCTGAAGTAAGGATACCAGCGGTCCTAGTCGCCCGTTCGACTACTGACTCTAGATTCCACGCCATTCGCCCCATCAGCCGCGATACCTCCGAAGAGTCATGCCAGCCGCCTTGCGAGCAGCGACGAGCAGTGCCACTAAAAGTGCAGAGTAGACGACCACTTGATCACTCACCCAAGTGGTATGTATCTCCGGGCGCTTCGTGGTCGGAGTGTCCGGCTGACTTTTAAGGATGTTCATTTCCTCATTCGTGCGCTCAGTGGAACTGTTCTGCGAAGAAGCTGGTAGTGGTTTTGCAATCCAATCCGTATCGCTTGCTGCAAGAATACCATCGTACCAAGCTGCCGCGATCTTCTCATAGCCTTCATCAGTTGGATGAATGCCGTCAGCGGGGTTGATATCAGTCGTTGTGACTCTACTCATATTCACCAAAGCGACCTTATTTCCTTTGTTGGCCAGGTTTAGGACTATACCCGGGACAGCGAAATTGTAATCGACAATTTTGTTGGTCCATCCAGGATTCAACAATGGCGTAAGTGTTGCGACAAGGATAGCAGCATCGGGGCATGCGGCCACAATATCTTCGATCACCCCACCCAATCGATTTGGCGCATTCTTGATGTCGTTGTTGAATACTATGTCATTGGTTCCAGCCATTAGCAGCACTACGTTTGGTCGTTGGAGATAGTCTGGCTTTCCGGTAAGACCGACAGCAACAATCTGGAATCCGCCGTGGCCCTCGTGTTCGTTGTTAACCATTGTCCCGGACTTAACGCTCCCTATGTATTCATGCTTGTTCCCATGCTTTGTGAGAAGCGTGGAGAGAACGAGACGATAACCATTGCCATCTGTGCTGCCTTCACCAAAGGTGATCGAGTCTCCCAAGGGCAAAATGCGAAGTTCCATATTTTGAGCAATTGCTTTCGGAGAATGAAGCTGGTCATGTTGGAGAGAACCTATGATGATGAGCCAATAAATCGTACTGGTGTGTGATGACTTACTACAGCATAATGTAAAGACTATTGTCAAAAGAACGTAGCCACTGATATGATGGCTATATGTAAACATTGCTATATCAACGCTGACCACATCTGGTGTAAACAGAAAGTATGAAAGTTGTCGACGATATAATTCTATCGAGGTTCAGTTCCGTGCCCATGTCCCATGTTCATCGGTTGAGTGTAGCAAAAGGGCCGGTCCTCGAGCAGTCGATGTCAATAGATCATGCATTTTATGACGGATATTCGTAACCTGCTGATATATGCGCACTCAATGAGACATTGAACAGTCTTTTGGCGAAGGAAGATGTTGCTGTGACTCATCTAGCGTATACAATACACTGGAGCAAGCTTGGCAGCAACCTCGCAGACCCGCCCCAACAAATTCGCGGCCAAGCTTTCTCAGCCACCCTGCACACGCTAACCCTCGGTTCTCAGCGTTCCAAAAGATCCCTCCAACATAAGACATCCACCTTTCATACATTACTCATAGCTGACATGCCCTCAAACTTCCTGACGACAAGGCTGCACCTTCTCATCAACTGCCGCATTGTTCAAGCTCGTCTCACCCAGCAAAACCTTCCCAGGAACGCCGATCCATCTAAACCCCCAGGCTCTCACGTTGGCACTTACCTACAATAAGCTATTTGAGTCAACAGAAACAGCCGCAACTACTACCCTCGGGGTAGCGGATGCATCAGTAATCATGTATACGATTCCAAACTTTATTATGCCAACGTCTGCTCTCTCTCCACGCCGTCTTCTGGCATGCAAATATCTTGGTCGGCTTACGCCTCCATGGGAAGTTTAGGCGTAGTGTGCGTCTTTGCAAAGTGTGGTTTGGCTTTTAGACTCCTAGATTTATGGTGTGGGTCTTCGAAAATGTTTTGAAGGCTCAGTGGCAGGGCAGTGATTGCTACACGATTGGCTAGAGGATGCATTTTTAATGGCTACGCATAAGGAGATGGTGGCTATACAGCTATTGGAGATCGATTGTTAAACATTGCAGGCAGATTACTGATTTGTTGTCGGATCTCCTTTTATCAGATGCCCAATCTAGAGTCTACCTGACTTTCATTCTTTCTTTGGTGATACCAGACTTGTTCTTCATCTTTGTCGCTTGGACCCGAAACTGGGATTTGCGTCAACCATGCTCTGCATATCATGTCATTGTTCCAAATTATGAAGAAACGAGCCTATCACCCTGATAGGTTTAATTCTTTCAGGTCAATGGACGATCTCGACCACAAAGCCACCGTCTCCGAGACATCAATGGCTTTGTCAGTCAACAACTCCAATATCTATATCCCCATTCTTGAACACAACAAATGGCAGCCTCTAACACTCCATATTTCCATACTTCCCATCGCACAATCTTCACCCTTCTCGTACATCCATCCACCCATCCATCATCAAAACCCATGGCAGAAACCCACCTCTCACTCGCATACCTCCGAATCGGCCCCTCAAAAAACGAGCTAGATGCGTCAAACCAAGCACTCAGACAACGCATCAGCACCCTCCGTCCGAACATCGATTCACTAGAATCTAGACGCCGCGTCAGACGCACACCGAACGAGATACAAAAGCTAGAAACCAACGTCTCAGAGTCCATCAGCGCATACAGGTCACAATCCAGAGGCCAGCAGCCATACTGCCGCTCTCGTGCTCTCGGTTACAGCTCAGGTCCGTACCATCATCCAAGTCTCGGTCGTCCCTGCAACTGTGGGACTTCTCATAAGGTACCCAACCCTAAGGAGTGGAAGAGTTCAGTAGCTGAAGCATCTGAGTGGGATTATGAACTGCCGAACGGTGGACACTCTGTGCGTAAGTCGAAAGTTACCTTTGCGGATCCGATTGTGACAGAGGTCAGGGAAATGGAACGTTGGTATGCGGATACCTATGGCGCTTTCTCCAGCAGGGGAATGGTGAATGATACGTCCACCGAAGCTGACGACGCGAAGGAAATGCAGATGCTGGATGCTACAGATACCAAATCTGCAGAGATCGTACAAAACAGGGAGAGTAGAGGTCGGAAGTCTACAAGAGCAGGAAGCGCAGTGCGGCCGAGAAGTAAGGAGTTTCGAAAGGAGTCTATCAGCCGTGATGAAGCATAGGGGCTCTAATACGATTTTCATGAGCCTCCTAGCGGATCCTCCGCAGCTAGAAGAGCGCGGTCTTTCGCCAGCTATTCCTCTTGTAAGTGAATTGTCATTCGAGACAATAATACTCATGTACTGCCATTAGCGGCTTTCATGATGGATATAACACTGTCCAAGTGAGCCGTTATGATGAACTCCAATAGTACAGTACAGTTGTCTTATTGCTGTCAATAGCCGCACAGTCATATCTGAATGAACACGGTGTCAATACATTGATCGCGATGAAGCAGCCAAGCTCACAAACACTGGTCGTCGGATTTCATCCTGCTAAGTGAGCTGCCCAGGACAGTCAATCCATTCTTGTTCCATGCTATTACAACAGTATGGATGATTCTGTCGATTGCTGGAAACCCCATGGATTAAGTACTGAAGTGCATCGAGGGTTTTTTCCTAAAAGATGTTAACAGCAAGGCTTGATTAGCCTAGAGACATGGTCCCCGATACTGCAGTCAACAGAGGAGACGGGGAATGGCTATTGCCTGAACTCGGAAGCATTCTTCAGGGGTCTGCAGTAAGATCTGTACCGCCATCCTTTGGCTTGGCTCTTGAGTCTTTCCTCACATGCTTTCGTTCTTGTTTCACGTTCCCCCATTCCATGCCCAAACTGCAAGCAAATGCCAATCCTCCACTGACAGCAGCTAGAATGAACACTCTCGTGAGTGCATAGTTGAACGCCTCCCGCACCGCAGACGAACTCCCAGCGGTAGCCAGACTTGTAGGCCCAGCCGCCACCATCGCCGCTGCATCCACGCCGGGCACTTGACTAAGCCTCTTTACCAACAAGTTAGAGAAGATGGCTTGGCCGATGTTGGTGCCAAGGATGGGACCCAAACTGTTGCAGAAGCTCACGAGCGCGCCGCCCATGGCCACCTGCTCTTTGGGTAGCATATATTGTACGGCATTGAATGAGATTTGGGTACAAAGCCCGAGTCCCAGTCCAGTTATGAATTGGAAACCAGACAAGGTGCCGTTGGAACTATCCACCTTTAGACTGTACAGCAACCCAGATCCGATCGTGGCGAGAATAGCACCGAGCCACATGAAAGGAACGTAGTAGCCGATGGTACTGATGAGGGCACCACTGGCGATCGGAGCGAAGAGCATAGTGACTAAGAATGGAAGGTTGCGGATGCCAGAATCGCGCGCGCTTGAGCCTCGTACCGTTTGGAAGTAGAGGGGGAGGTAGTAGATGAGAAGTCCAACTATCAGGGAGATGAAGAGGAGGAAGGAGCCGCTGGCAGCGACAGTACGTTGCCTGACGAGTTGTAGGGGAATGGTTGCTCTACAGCAGCGTTATGAGCATCCTGCCCTGTATAGTATGATGCTTACCTGTCTTTCCTCCATACCTGTACCCCGAAGAAAGCAAGAATGAGCAATCCAAATCCCAGCAAGCAGCCCACAATGCGCGAGTCGGACCACCGGTAGTTGACGCCGGCCCATTGCAAGGCCAGCAATAGGCATACGAAAGCGGATATTAGGAGGGCGAAACCGACAGGATCCAACTTCCAAAGATTCTCGCCGATGGACGTTGTGGCTGTTTTGGGTGGTGCCGGTGCCTGGAAAGAGAACGCGACTAGAACAATAGCCACAAACCCGATCGCTACCAATCGTCAACATCTTGCAGATGACCACTCGGATACGGGAGTGTGTCTTACGTAAATTGATCCAGAAGCAGAACCGCCATGTCAACCTCTCGGAGTCAGTGAAGACTCCCCCGAGTAGGGGTCCGGCAAGGGACGCTACGCCAAACATGCTCGTAAATAATGAGATATATAACGATTGTTTTCTGATCGGTACCGCAAGCCCCATAAATGTGAGAGTCCCAACGTAAAGGCCTCCTCCACCAGCTCCTGCAATGAGCCGACCAACAATGAGTGCTATAGAATCACTGGCTGTAGCACAAACAATGGATCCAACTTCGAATAGCAATATAGCAGCCATCTAGACCCTTTTTATCGAGAAATCGGTAAACATGTGGCCGAACGCAGGCTGGAAAGCCATTTGTGTCAAGAAGTATGAGCTTGAGAACCAACCGACGGAATTCAAGCTGTGAAACTGCGTGGATATCTTGGGGATTGCAGTCGCTAGAACCTTCAATAAGCCTAATGCACCTTGAGACCATAGTAGTGACGTGATGGATAACAGACCTAAGATATAGTTGTCAAGTGCGATCATAAGGACAACGGCCATCAGGCCAAAGGTCAAGAATAGCAGGCGTGTGCCGGATGGATATTGAACATCATCCTCCGTGATGTCCAGCGAATTGTCTCCACTACTCTTCTCAGGCACATTCTGACTAGAAGATATTTCGACCTTATCAGACAAGTCCGATTCTTTATTTTGCATGGTTTCTTCTGGATCGCCCGAAGTCACAGGCATTTCGTATATAGAGATCCCCGCTCAAGTGTGGATGGTCTAAGAATCTATATGTGCGATCACCATTTCGGATCTGACGCGGTTTAGCTCTCGATACTCCCGATCCTCCCTACTTCGATGGAGTGCGGTGGCACTAATCGGAAACGCTCTTGCTGCTCAATTCTAACCGCTACAGTGCATAGCTTTATTAGCCCTGCATCAGCGTTTGGTAGAGAAAATGTGAAGGAAGAGGATTGCAAGGCGCCAGCTCGCTACAAATGACTCTCACCAAAGACAGCGAGCGACCGTTGGTCAAAAAGGCGGCATAGACCCACATCCCACAATGTATTGTGAATACAAATATCGACCACTTCCCTTTTGCGTACTTTAAGCCGTTTATTTCAATCCTTCGCGTGTAATAATCCTTCGATTATGACAGCGTAAAGTAGTCGGGGTGGACCCTTGCATGCATGAAACCTTAAACAGCGCTAAGTAGAATTCACTCTATCCAAGCGCATAATTCCACTGAATGCTCTGGTTTCTGAGCAGATGTATCAATCAGCACAGCACGCTCCAATTGAACGATGAGGGACATTAGATCCACACAGCATCTATCTTATCGTGGCGAAGAAGCGAATCACGAAGAATCCTCCTCCCGGGTTTCCAATGGCTGCAATTAGTAGCAGTAGGAGTCTGATAAATTTTCATGGAGCGTCTTACGATGACCGAGCGGAGGACCGAGGTACTAAACTCCTATCGCAACCTTCTCCAATATTGATACTTCAAACTGCCTGCCAAGACTCGGTCTCAGTCTGAATGAACCAATTTGCCTCAAGCTGTTGTGCTGCGGCCGGTCGAACGGGCTGCGGGTCGAATCTCGAAAAGCCAGGCTTCACAGGATGGTCAGAGAACCGTGCCCCAATCCAGTCCAGGTAGATCTGAAGGCCAGCATACATCGCTGGTGCGTGGGAAACATTGGGTAGTAGGTGATATTCGATCCTAGCTGAAGGGTCTACCTCTAAAGTCTTGTTGATAGCATTCGTCACGGATTGAGGATATACAATTGGATCGACGTTGCCTTGAATAACAAGCAGGGCACCACTGATGCGCTTGCCGCCCACTGCTGCAATCTCTGAATAGTCTTGGACCGAAGTGTTGTTTTGCCAGCCATCTTTCAGAATGTTTGTTGACCCGAGGTTGAAGAGGACCGTATTACAGCCTTTGAGCGCTACGTAAGTCTCAAGACTTTGTTGCCCCTCTGGGGTGAAGATCTGTTCAGGCTTGAAGTCCGGAAAATTCGCAGTCAGGCTAGGAGCCATCATCAGGATTAATTTAGGGATAATGGGCTCAGTCGCAGGAAAGTTCAGAAAGCGTGTTGCTGGAGACACGGCGATGGTACCTAAGTGCCCATCCATGGGTTCAGACACGAGCTTCTCTGCAAATCCCCAGGCCGCTAGTCCACCCTCTGATGTACCAACGACCACAAATCTTTTTGATAGTTCTGGGAAGGCTTCTTGTGCTGCTGGTATCGAGTATGCAACATCGTTGGCCTGTGCGAGACCATTCAGATACTCGTGCACGATGAACTTGCCGGATGCATCTGCTCCGACCCCTAAACCGGCGTAATCTGTAGCAACTACAACATAGCCAAGTAGAGCTAGTTGATACGGTGCTTGGAAATGATGCCACAGGTTTTTGATATTGCTAGGTGCGCACTCGTCATTGGTTCCGCTCGTACCGTGAGCCCACACAACCACAGGAAGGCCATCTCCAAAATCACGTGCGATGTAAGGCCACAATACATATGCAGAGACGGGTACGAAGGTGCCGTTTGAGGTTTTGGATTGGTACATGAAACGTGATAGGGACAGATTAGGAGCGAGTGTGTACAAGGAGGTATTTGTTTCCCTCTCGACCCTTAGTAAAGTACCTGGTGTAGCATCTGTGGCATTGCTAGGTGCCGTGTAGAACGGATCTTCAGCCACGGAGGGACGTGCACGGTATGAGAGCTCAAAATCATGGGCATTGACCGTGATGTTTGACGAAGAAGCCATGTTTGTTTCTCTTGGGTATTGATAGTGTACGAACTTTGGTTGCTTGCCTGTAGTAATTGCCTTCCCGGCAGATATTATGAATAGGACTGTCAGCGCAGTAGTGCTGGCGAAGGGATTTGACCACATGATGAGCAAGGAAAGGCTTAAAGTATTCTAGCGTTAGCGCGCTTGCTCGGGCCGCCGACCGCGTGAAGCGCTCAGATTCACTCAAATCCGAGTTCTAACGGAAGAACGGAGGACGACACCAAAAGTCTTGAGCAAGCGCTAAATCTACAGGAAACAGGGCACCAAACTCAGACGTAGACGGCTGACCTGATTCGACTTCCTCTTGCGACTATTCATGGTAGAGCATTATGACTAAACCCTGCATGATATACATAGGTGCGGTGCCGCCATGTGGCTAGTGGGCTCGGATCTTTACAAATCAAAGATTCAGTTCGGTCTTCGCTCCCAAAGAAAACACCGCAAGCTGAACGATGAAAGGCTTTATAACACAGATTGGTCATTCTGCATCTCGCGCTTTTCCCCTACCCTCTCTAGGCGCCTATACCGTACGTCTATTATTCATTCGAAATCCGCTACTCGATATGGCAGATCATATAAGCCCAAGTTTCCCTCCATTTTACGAAAGGATCAAGCAAGGAGAACTCCTATCCTATATTTTCCCAAAGAGTCTTCAAGAATTCAACAACCATGGCCTCTCCAGTGATTCTGCTGCTCGGCGCTGGTCCTAATATCGGCCACGGCATAGCGAACAAATTTGCCTCCCAGGGCTTCAAAGTAGCCGTAGCATCCAGAAATGGTGGAGGAGCGGCAGGAACGGATTGGCTAGGCATCAAAGCCGACTTTACCCAACCCTCGAGTGTGAAGTCTGTCTTTTACAAGGTCAAGTCGGAGCTCGGTATGACTTTCCCAGCTTTTCAATACCCTCAAATGCAACAAAAGGAAACCTCATCTGACGTTATAACAAGGCACACCCTCCGTAGTCGCCTATGTTGCGGCTGGACTCACGATGCCGGCGGAAGACGACGTCCTATCCGTCCCCATCGATGTATTCGCCTCAGACCTTGCGATCAACACGATTAGTCCGTATGCCGCTGCGCAGGAAGCCGTCAAGGGCTTTGCCGAGCTACCATCTACTGCGTCAAAGACATTCATCCAGATTGGGAACGTGCTCAACCGGACGGTTATGCCATCCTTGATTACCCTGGGCGTCGGCAAATCGGCAGCGGCGCACATGATCGCTTGCTGTGCGGAATCATATCAAGCTAAAGGATATCAGTGAGTTTTGTTCTAGTGATTTCGTGATTCTGTGATCTTGTGCCGGACTGCGAGGTGAGAGGCTGATGTCTTGGTGCCAGCTTTTACTTTGTCGACGAACGTATGGAGAACGGAGGGCCGGCTATGGGCAAGATTGATGGGCCGGCTCATGGGGAGTTTTGCTGGGATTTGGCGCAGCGGAAGGATCAGGGAACTTGGAACGCTACTTTTGTAAAGGGGTTCGGGTATAAGGACTTTACGTCAACATAATCTCGTTCTTGAAGGCCAGGCAAGGGGGCGAGGAAAGTATACGATGGCTTTTCTATAGATGATGTGGGAGTGAAGATGTTCTTGAAGAGATCAATTTATTCGCTCTTTCGCTGTGAAGTGAGTATCTCGTAATCTGTCGTTATCGTCAACTTATGCATTTTCCAGATTTACTGGCCTCGTTTGCAGTGATCGTCGAAGTCGTTTCAGCTGCACTTACTGTTATAGAGATGAACACATTTCGCTTTCTCTCTAATTTTGTTGGCAAACATTTAGCGTATGCAAGACTCTGGCAAAAGCTTGGTGCTCCGTGCTGTGACAATGTGCGGACGAATATATGCCAAGCTTATGGTGGAGTTCTGCGTACGCTAGATCTACTTTGAATGATACCTTTGCCTTTCCTGCATCTTCCAAAATATCAGGCAAAATGCTATTCCCATGCGTCAATACCTTGTCGTCCTTCCAGGTCTTCGACAAGTCTCCTCTTGAAAATGTGGGAGGCCAGATGTCCCTCATACTTCGCAAACGCGCCTCGGTGGTACTTCGCCAGGCAGCAGCAGCTATCCAAAAACACAGCCTGACCTCGTTCTGATGCAACCTGTACCATCTCTCCACCATGACCTCCATCACCACCTCCTCACGCATCCGTGGCTCTCTCTACGGCGTCGCCATAGTCGATGCCCTTGGCGGCCCAGTCGAATTCCGCCGCCGAGGCACCTTTCCCCTCGTCACCGGATTCCGCTACAACAGCAACTTCGACCTCGCGCCTGGAACATGGACTGATGATACTTCTTTGACTTTATGTCTCGCGCAGTCGTTGGTGGAACGAGAGGGGAGCTTTGTCGTACATGATCAGATTGGGAAATATGTGCGATGGAAGGAGGATGGCTATATGAGTGCTAATGGCAGATGTTTTGATATTGGGAATGCTACGAGCAGGGCGTTGCGGATATGGAGGAAGTCTATGGAAAGTGCAATGGTAAGGCAGACTTCTGGATTATGGGCATTGAGTTCGGAGGTGTTGTCTTGGGAGGAGATTCTCTTCTTTGACGCCTTTTTTGTTGATTACCATTGTTGCTTTTCGGGCACGGCCTTTCTTCTTGACCGCTTCTTCCTCCGCAGTGATCGTTACCCGCTTTCTCAATGTCTTGATTAGAGTAATACTAATCCTAGAACTTTCGCAGGATGCAGATGCTGCAGATCTAAGATACTATCAGGGCATTATCGATGACGCTCTCAACCGTGAGGTTAGCCGCCCCCAAAGGCAGACTTTTATATTAGATCCAGCCAGTGACATTCCTTCACAGTCGTCCTGCGGCAACGGCTCCCTAATGCGTTGCGCTCCCATCCCCCTGGTATACCACAAGAATCCCGCCCTCGCCCAACAATACGCAGCCGAGGCCTCCTCACCCACCCATCCCCACCCCACCTGCCAGCAAGCTTGCCAGATCTACACCCATCTCATCACCCATATACTCAACAACCCCACTTCAAGCAGTGAACAAAATCTATGGGATATACTCCAAAACTTCAACAACCCCAAAGATGACGAACCCGTAGCCGGAGGTCATGTAACCCCCGCACTACGAGACACTCTAGGCCGGTATAAAGATTTGACCTCCTTTCTCCAAACGAAGGAAGAAGACATCAAGAGCTCCGGCTACGTGGTACACACCCTCGAAGCCGCACTGTGGGCATTTTTCACAACGGAGACGTTCAAGGAAGGGGCATTGAAGGTTGTCAATCTAGGCGATGACGCTGATACCGTTGGTGCCGTTTATGGAGGCTTGGCTGGGGCGTGGTATGGTGTCGAAGCTCTTCCTGAGGAGTGGATGAGAGGAGTGCAGGCGAAGGGTATGCTTGATGGTGTCGTGGAGGGAGTGGTTGGGCTGGTTGAGAGGGGTGGGTATATGTGATTGTTGTTTGTATTTCGTTTCACCATACTCGTTTTTCAGTGAAGTTTTTTGAGCGCAGTTGTATCCAGCACGAATGTAAAACTCAAACATCCGTCCACATCCTTGACAGCATCCAATAATTCTGAAAGGGTCCTCAAAGCCCCAACACAAACCTCCGTAATCCATCCCGTCTCAGCTACCAAAAACAACAAAACCCTTTTCAAGTCCATCAAACCAGCTCTGACCATACACACACCATCCCAGCCCCCCCTTTCAGATCCCATATCCTTACGCACGCATAGAAACCCCACGTTTGGGGAAAATTAAAACTCTACTCACCATACTCAATCCCGAGTTATAAACCACTTAGGTCCGTGGGGTATTTGTGCCTCCGTAACCGGACATGATAAGACAGGACCCGCTACAGTGCATCTTGGCTTTTACACTATCTAATTAGATACGAATCACAGCGGAGGCAACCTTCTGTCAACGCAAACATTGGTTTAGACTCTAGCGTGACCGCTGTATGGAACAGGAATATAAGCGATGAAACGGTATCTAGCTTATAAACGTCACTCAAGTAGTTTCGACAAGATTTTATAGCCTAGAAGGAGAGTGGTAAGTCTTAATCCCGCTCAATCTCAGAGGCCCCTCGCTCTCCATGCCATGCCATGCAATGCATATATCGTACTCACTCCGCATCTTTAATCCGCCACGATGACATCGAATTCACTGTCCATATTTCGTCTCCTTGAACGGGTATCTAACCACATCGTCCTTCCTTAAATACATCTTCTTCCTCTTCTTCGTAACGGCGTGCTCGACGAAGATCTCCTTCACGTGCTCCGCCATGAACTTTCTGATATATCGCGGATCCCATAGCTCGCTGGCTACGCCGAGGTCTTTGCAGCAGCGTCGGAGGGCGGTGGATTTGCAGCCTTCGACAGCGGTGGGGATGCCTTCTGGGGAGAAGAAATCTTGTTCGCCGCGGGCGACGGAGACTAGTCTGTAATATGGGTTGTTAGAATGCGATCGCAAGTACTGCGGCGAGATGGAGTAATGATATACCTTCCCAGAGCGACAAGCGCATATTCCCTTGTCACGGCTTTTGCCGTCACGATAGTCTCTCCCCTCGGCGCCAAACCCCAACCTCCAGGCCCAAACGCTTGATTCAGTATCCTTCTGTACTTGATCTCCGGTAGATATATGATACCATCTGGTTTGACTTCAATCTCGGCTGGATCTATGGGAGCAAGCAGTGCCTTGGCTGCATCAGGCGAGAACGCTTCGCTGGAGAGACCATGAAAGGACCGTGTCCAGTCGACTTGTCTATCACCCTCATCTAGAGTGATACTCTGGTCACTGAATCCCGAGGTCAAATCTGGAACATCGACTGGTATGGTTTCTGGAGATCGAGGAGGCTGGGGGTCGAGGGAGGTGGGTTTTGAGGCGGGCGACGCAGCCGCCTGTGCTTGTTGCGCACGATAAAATCTTGTAGAGGTGAATGCCCTTCGAGTTTCCGCGTGTCGGGACTTTCGCGAATTGTCGTGTCTGCTTGAATGGCGAGGGTTGGGGGAATCGCGTAGGGGGGTGATTGCTTCTTGTGGTAGGTGCTGAGGCTTGCCTCTTCGGGGAAGAGCTGTAGTGAAAGATACGGCGAACGTTCGTGACGTCCTCGAGATTTGCAGACACCACGACGCCCTCTGTAGAGTGAGAGTAGCCATGGATGTGATCAGTTTATGCAAGACTTGAAGTCGCGAACGTCGAGCTATAAATGTAGCTTGGCGCCAAGCTTCTACGGGGTGGCAAATCTACTTTATAGAACAGTTGGTCACATGATGGAGGCAAGACAGCCTTGATGGCCGCCGGCGAGCATGTGCATATCCTATATTAGACGAGGAGATATCCTCGGAATAGGCGTACAGCAGATGTGTAGCCACAGCAACACTCGGTGACTTTGAGAGTAGAGAAATTTGATCGTGCCCCTCCAAGCTGTTCTAGGCGTTCCTCGTCTCCGTCCTTCTATCATTGCCCTGCCTCTTCCAACACTCTCGGAATATCTCCATCTATTGTGCGAGAATCTCATATCAGCTTCGACGCTTCGTGTCAGAGATCCTGTATGTAGTAGGTTGAATATGGATCTTCGCTAGGATTGTGCTGGACGGCTCAATCAACGTACCTCCTTCTTACACGACCGCCAATCTTTCGTCTCGAAATAGCAATCATTCAACTTCAACTGTTCCGCTATGTAGGATCAACGACTGCAAGTCGAGCACTTTCAAAGGTCATCACGCTTCCTGTACCTGAACATCCTGTACTGAATATTCTCTTGTCCCTGGCCCCAACTATTAGCAGAAGCAACCTTGCAGGATCGAACCTCAGCAGTAGCTACCAGTCATCAGGCTCATCATCATCAGCCTCTTCAGCCTCGACTTTTTGTTCGGGCTTCTCCGAGCTTGATAGGGAATCGCCCATTTTTGTGCTGTGGTTGGAAAGTTTCGCCACCTCGGCTCGAGGGAGCATTTGCCAATGGCCACCAAACGAATGAACGTTTTGGTTTATTCAGGTAGGCACAAAAATCGTATGGATAATCGCTCGGCTCATACAATATTCAGGCAACGGCTGTACTGTTGAAGCCGTCAGACATTGTGTGTACAGCCTACGCCGACTGTTATCGCCCAATTACGCTGTGATCTCAGTTGAAGGCAAAGCTATTATCGAAGAGCCTTGGACATCCTCGTGCGCGCTTCTCGTGTTCCCTGGCGGAGCTGACCTCGGCTACTGTCGAACCCTCAATGGGGAAGGCAACCGGAAGATCAGCCAGTATGTTGAACGGGGTGGCGGGTACATGGGTTTTTGCGCTGGCGCCTATTATGGCAGTCGACGATGTGAGTTTGAAGAAGGCAACAAGCAGTTGGAAGTTGTTGGTGATCGAGAACTCGCTTTCTACCCTGGTATTTGTCGAGGCCTGGCCTTCCCAGGGTTCGTCTACCACAGCGAGGCAGGTGCAAGAGCTGTCGAGCTCAAAGTTTCGAAAACGTCATTGACCAAAGGTTCATTGCCCGATGTGTTCCGATCATATTACAACGGAGGTGGTGTCTTTGTAGATGCACCAAAGTATCGTGATGACGGAGTTGAGGTTCTTGCGAGCTATACGGAAGACTTGGAAGTTGACTCTGGCGAAGGATCGGCAGCGGTCGTGTACTGTAAAGTGGGTGAAGGGGCAGCAGTGTTGGCGTGTCCACACCCAGAGTTTGTGCACTTTAACTAGTACCGTGAAGGCTACTAACAGGTCTACAAGGTTTGCCGCCGTCAATCTAGATCATGAATCCAAATTGCCAGGTTACTCTAGAGCTATCGACGCTCTGGCTGAAGACGACAAGCCAAGGACTGACTTCTTGATGGCTTGCTTGCTGAAGCTTGGAATGAAAGTTAATCAGGAGAACACTGCGGTACCGTCCCTTTCCCGTCTTCATTTGTCCTCAATGTTGCCAAATGGAACGTTAGATATCATTGCTGCTTTACAAGAGATCATTACTATTGAGGATGGCGAGGAGTACATCAAAGACGACAATGATACCTTCCATCTAGAAAAGCCGTCTGCGTGGTCCCTTGGGCCGTTTGCTGAAACCTCTACTGGCGTAAAGAGCGAGAAGACTGACGAAGGAGGTGATGCCGAGGATAGAATTCTCGATTATAGTACAGTTGTCAAACGCCTGATCGTACATGACAAGGAACCCCCAGCGAGCAAGGAAACACCGTATTTCAATCACCACGCTTTCTTTGCCAACCTCAAGCACTTCGCATCTCAGACGGGCGGGGACAACTTCGGCGAGAATTTGATGTATGGAGAAGTAGTAACCAGCACTAACACAATGCTTGAGAAGTGAGCATACATATCCCTTTATATTGGCCTGTCCACTAAAAAACATAGGAACACTGAAATGCTTCGACGGCTCCCAAGTGGTTTCACCGCGACTGCTACAGTCCAGGTAGCAGGCCGAGGTCGAGGCTCAAACGTTTGGGTATCTCCCGCTGGTTCCTTGATGTTCTCCACCGTCGTCCGCCACGCAGTCTCTCTGACGGGCCATGCACCTGTGGTCTTTCTCCAGTATCTAGCAGCACTAGCCATCGTAGAAGGGATCAAGACTTATGATGTAGGCTACAAAGACCTCCTCATCAAATTGAAATGGCCAAATGACATCTGTAAGTCGCCTATCTTGGTACCTCTACCAGACTTGCTAAACCGATATAGATGCCGTTGATCCCACGTCCAAAAATCTCGTCAAAATCGGCGGCATCCTAGTAAATTCCCATTACAACGCATCCGAATTCCTCTCCGTCATCGGCATCGGTCTCAACACCACCAACGCCGCCCCAACAACCTCCCTCAACGCTCTGAAACCACCATCTCCGTTCACCCTCGAAAAACTCCTTGCCCGCATCCTAACCACATTCTCAGCCATGTATGCCAAATTCGTGCGCACAGGTTTCGACAAGTCCTTTGAGGAAATGTACTACAAGCATTGGCTGCATACCGATCAGATTGTGACGCTTGAAGCCGAGGGTGGCGTGAAGGCTCGCATCAAGGGTATTACGAGGGATTGGGGCTTGCTGCTTGCGGAAGAACTGGGGTGGGAGGATCGAGCGACGGGGAAGATTTGGACGCTGCAGAGCGATAGCAATAGTTTTGATTTCTTCAAGGGGTTGGTGAAGAGGAAGGCGTAGTATCATATATGTTTGTACATTATATCAATCCTTTTATCTAAAACAAAAGCTTGGACTACGTCGGAGACTGGTCGCTTGCGACTCAAGTAGCGGGAACAGAAGCTACACGTAGTACTACTGATTATAAGACTCGAAAGAATGTAGGTAGGGCGTTCCCATGGTGCTAGTGTCCAGAGGGTAGGTGTCGCTGTTACTAGCATAACGCTCTTTTGTTTCCACGTATAATGAGACATCTGTCGTCAACGAGATTTTCATGTTCCACCCTCGTACAAGGTATGCAGCCCTCCGTACCACTATGATGGTGGTGATGGCGCCGATGGAGATCTGGTCACGTGATACGTTCAATCCTTCTAGGGCTAGGGTTAGGATATGGTCTTGGAACCAAATCTCTCACCTTCTCGTGATTCGACCTCTCAAGCTCCAGCTGTTTAGCAAGGAAGACATGGACACCTCTTCTCTCCTTGATTTACCACAAGAGATCAAGAACCAGATCTATGACTATGTTTTCATCTTTGGAGCAGTCCATATCCACAGATGGTTTGGGGAAACTAACAAGTATCGATGTGGTCAACTGTATCATCATTCATGTAACTGTTTCGGTAGGTGTACCTCAAGATGCCCACGATCTTTCTGTTGTAGGAAGCTCTTCTAGCGTTATCTACGAACATTGCTGCTGGTCCGCTCCGTGCAGATGTTATCGGTCACCATCTTGTTACCGAAACGTGGATCTGCTCCTCACCTGCCGCCGACTCAACCACGAGGCGACGAAGATGCTTTACGCAAACACGATGTTCCGTTTCGGATCCTGGGACGTCATCAACAAATTCATCTCACGAACACCATCTTCTTCCTTACTACATGTACGTAGCGTACGCATCAAAATCCGCAAGGATCTCATACCCTATTACGTAATGTGGACCCCAACACTACATAAGCTGTCAACTACCACCAAATGCCCGTCACAGCCATATCTCGAGCTCGATTACAGAACATCGCGATGGCAGCGCGGGCAATCTATGCCATTGTCGTTGGCTAACGAGGACGGCTTGTCGAAGGGTCTGATGTATCTGTCGGACCTACAACAGAAGCAGTCCGTAGTCCTGATATCTGATCCGGTCACCGAGGAGAAATCTACGTGTCCGAGTCGATCCGGAGAGAGGGACATTGGCACCAATCTGGTGGCCGATTGCCCATGACGTGGAAGCTTTGGCAGAGATTGAAGCTGAAGACTACTCGGCGAATGTTACAGTCTTAAAGAAGCCAACGATTGTGAGGGGCATCCTAAACATCCCGAATCTGGACACTAAAGAGCTTCAAAGAGCGATCCGCTTATTGGCAAACCCCGATAAGAGGACGGTAGCGAACCATAACCAAGGACACAGTACATTTCGAGATACACCAAGAACAACTCGATCAAGAGCAATATAGTATGAAATTCGTGTTATCGTCAAGATCTGATCGTATCCTACGCAGCATGTCACGACACCATCTCGACACCACCATCAAAAGAAGACCTGATCACCCCTAACAGCAGCATGCAACACAAAAGTCCTCTCCTCCTCCTCCCTTTTCCTCGCCTCCACTTCCTCCGCATAAATCTTCAAATCACCCCTCGCCCCCTCTTCCACACTCGCAACCTCCCTACTCCCTCTCCTCTTAATCCTAGGCGGAAACCTAATCATCGGCGGACGCGAAACACCCTCCTCATCCGGCTGTCGCTGCACTTGCAATCTCCCAGGTTGCTCGACAAAGTATTCGTTGTAGAACGAGCGCGATGGTCTGCTGGGACCGCAACCCATCCTTGCGGTTCTTGTGGCTGGAGTCAGGGGTTCGACGATCGGCCAGCGGGAGGGGTCGGTGGTGATCTGGCGGCCTCTTTTGGGCACGATGTGGAGTGGTAGGATGGGTCTGGTGCTGTGGTTCGTTTGCTGCCAGTACTGGATGAACATGTTGTGTGTTTGTGACTGGAGTGTGAGGGCGGGTGTGGGGCTTTGTAAAGGTGTTGGCAAATTAGGTTGTGTTGCACAAGGGCTCCCGGAGAGTGTGCTTTGTGTCTCGTTCAGCGGTGCTGCGGCCGTATTACAGAGAGAAAGGAAAGGCATTCCAGCCTTGTTGTCTCCTTCTTGGTTCGCTTCTTGTCTATTAATTTCCCTTGTCTGCAAAGTCCATTTGAGGCGCGCTGCCTATGTTTTCTTTCCCTCCTTGTCATCATCTTACATGACATTTGTCTTATCCCTCTCAGTTCGGAAACAAAGCCGAAGCGGCAAACAATCTTCTCTCCTCCACACTCGAAAGAATGTAAAACTTTCCTCTACAGCTTATGATACAGCATCATAAAATCCCTATCCATCTCAACCCCACGCCATCTATAGAATATGTAAGTACCCAACCCTCCCACCCCTTTTCCCACCTCCCACTCTCCTCTCCCATCCCTCCCTATCCCCTCTCCTATCCCTCCCTATCCACTCCCCCTTCCCCTTCCCCCGCCTGCCCCTTCCCCTTCCCCTTCCCCTTCCCCTTCCCCTTCCCCTTCCCCTTCCCCT
>JAABUP010000393.1_pt1 | contig 98712 bp, 162 predicted proteins | sample 5559201 | NCBI WGS metagenome assembly JAABUP01 (sample SAMN10711887, study PRJNA513373) | rock metagenome | isolation source: Antarctica rocks | place: Antarctica | reverse complement strand
CGTGCATTGCTGCAAGGGGGAGCAGAAGTCGAATGGACTGGAACTTAGCGACAGGAGCGAACGTCTCATCGTAATCAATGCTCAGTTTCTGGCTGAAACCTCGAGCAACCAGGCGAGCCTTTTATCGATCAATCGACCCATCTGATTGCCTTTTGACCTTGAAGACCCATTTGCTGGAAACAACTCGACCTCGGGCAGCTGAGCGAGGGACTGGGCAACACACTAGCTTTGATGAGTGAAGTCATCTCATCATGTGCAGCCGCTTGCCATTGCTTCGCATCGACCGAGATAATCGTCAAGTTCCGCCTCATAGTCGTTGTGGCGTTCGATATCAATCCCCATTGTCGACCTGATCGAGTGACAAAGCGCCCTGCTCCCTCGGGTACTTGCTCTTCTTCAGGTTCAGGCTCGGGTGTGGGGGCAGGGGATCCTGCGTAACGGGGATCAAGCTCGTATCCCCAGCCTTTGAACTGGGGCTGGTCCTGCTGACCTCGCTCGGCATCTTCTCCGGCCTCCTGCCTGTCTGCCTCTTGGGCTTCCAATGGGCCCTCTGCTCCCACTGCTTCAACATTTTGAACTGGGGCTGGTCCTGCTGACCTCGCTCGGCATCGTCTCCGGCCTCCTGCCTGTCTGCCTCTTGGGCTCCCACTGGGCCCTCTGCTCCCACTGCTTCAACCGCACGAGGTACATCTCCCACTGCTTCGAACACATCGCTTCCGGTCGAGGGGATCGAAGCCTTTGGCGGTAAAGACAGTGTTGCGTTCGTTCGGTTAAGGTCAAGCTTGTCCTTAAGCTCAAATCAAGGGGCCATAGGTCGTTTAAGGCGAGCGGGCGAGATCTTTCATCGAAAACGACATCTCGTGATATCACCACCGTGCGTTCGATGGGATCCCAAAGTTTGTAAGCCTTTTGAGTGGTGTTTGAGTACCCCAGGAAACAACAAAAGAGGCGAGCGAAGCTCCCCCAGCAGTGGCAATCCGAACGGTTGAGCCCATAATTTGAATCCAGTCAAACCACGCTCGATCGCCTGTCATGTTTTCAGAAGCTCCAGAGTCCAGTATCCACTGGCTTAATGAGCGGCGAACGAGGTAGCCTCATCGATGCTAAGGACAAACGAGCTTGAGCGAGTGAGCGATAATGCGAGCGTGATCCTCTGCCTCCACTTCACGTTCTCCTTGCCCAGTAGCTTTGGGAAATCACCGAACGACTTTGAGATGCTGTCAACGCCTAACATTGCCAAGCGATTGATGTCGAGGTGTGTAAGAGACCGGATGAGACGGTTCGATTGTTTATCGATGTCGGTCGAGCACTCTCCTATACGATGTATGGGTAAAGACCGGACGAGACGGTTCGATTGTTTTATCGATGTCGGTCGAGTACTCTCCTATACAATGCATCCAAGTTTGCTTTAGTTGGTTAAAGCTAAGGTCTCATAATCTGCTGTAACTTATGGTGCTCCCACTGAGATGTCTGCTCCCACTGAGATGTAGCACCACTGTTGTGACTTATGATGGATGCATAAAAAAGCACGAGCGAAACGAACGTGTCGCGCGCGAGCTTATCCGAGCCTTCCAACAAGCTCTTGATATCATCATGTCTGCTCTTTCGACGAGGTCACCGAATCGTTACGATTTTGGAGAGGGAATGACGTGTATCAATATTGTTGTATAGGCGACGAGCGTCTGATTGAGGAGGTCGGGAGCGACCGAAAAGACCTCTAACGTGGGCACCAGGCGAAGAAGATTATGTAACCATGTGAAGATGGGAGGCCAAGTTATGGCTTGTACTTGTGCAGCGATTTTACGTATCTGTGCACCTTTACAGGAAGTACGGGAGAATCCCAACAGAAATGATGTATGCATGAAACGCAAGGTCTCGAGCAAGGGATGAACGTATATGCAGGGTATAGTGCTGGGTAGACATTACTTCTGCTCGACAATGACCGCCTCTTCACCATATTAGACCTGATTGAAGCAAGATGATGCAGAAGCTGGACTCACTCTTCCTCTCCGCCTTCGGCTTCTCCTTCCCTGCCCTCGAATGCTTCCGTCTCCTCTCCTCTTTCACGGTCGCAGCTTCCACCATCGCCCTCTTCAGCTTCACCGCATTGTGCACGCTGCTCGGTACATGTCGCCTCTCCTTGACCGCCCGGACATCTTTCGTCGCCGACCACCGATCCACCAGTTTCTGGCGGTACTCGATCGCTTGTCGCTCTTTGGTGGAAACAGGACCAAGCTTGGTGGACGCATGCGATTTCCAGATTCGGACGTTGCCGTCATCCGAGGCGGAGAGGACGAAGTCGGAAGTGGGTGTGTAGGTGACATCGAATACTCTGCCCGGATCAGAGCTGTACAGTCTGGTGAGACGACGCGGACTTACCTCTGCATCCGCTTGGTATGGTACACGTCGCGGGACTTGCCGGCGTCCCGGTCCCAGAGGCGGAGTGTACGGTCGTAAGATCCGGAGACAAATTCCTCTCCAGTTGGACCTGTTACGTCAGCTTTCCTCAAGCGAGCAATCCCGCATGACCCACTCCAGTCGCAGCTCGTGACTCCACCAACGTGACCCTTGTATATCTGAGTAGGTGTGTTGAGGTTGCGTATGTCGAATGTGTATAGATTGTGATCTTCGGATCCAAGAAGGAGGACTGTCGGAAGGGTTGGGCACCATGACAGGCTGTTTGAGCGGAACTATGACGTCCATTGTCAACATCTCTGCCGTCAAATGGTCGCAGCTGATCTGCTCACCTGCATGACGATCCGTCTCTCTGCCTTTCCCGTCCGTGTGTCGTACAGACACAATGTCCGATCATTCCCTACACTCGCCAACACGCTTGTCTCGCTCTGGTTGAATCGCACCCCCGACACCGTTTCCAACGAGCTCCCGAAAGCCAAGGTGGAAAGCGGGTTCGATCGATTCTCGTCCCATATCTGTACTGTATTGGAGGCCGTAGCGAAGACCGCATCAGTACGGTGGTGATCTATCGAGTTGAACCCATTCTTCGAGGTGTAGGTCATGCTGGGTTCGAGTGACCGGCCGAGGGCATCCCGCTTGCTCGAGTCGATGGCCAATCCGGCCCCTTCCTCCTCATCGACACCTGACTCACCGACCGCTCCAGCGGTATCCAAGATCGCCTGACCTTCCCCCCTGGATCCGGAGCCGAACTCGTTGCCCTCGAACACTGCCTGATCCTTATCAAGCAGGCCAGGCGCAAACGCCTCGCTTCTCCAGACCTTCACCGTCCCATCCAGCTTTCCACACGTCACAAGTCCCCGCTTCCCATCTCGTGCTTCCGCAGTCCAGCAGACACCTCCCACCATCCCCTTATGCGCACTCGGCAATTTCAGCAAGGGCCGCCGTAGTGTCAGGGAGTGAACGATGACTTCCCCATCTCCTCCGCCTGCCGCGACTATCGCCACTCTCCTAGGGTCCTTGCCAAGGCAGTAAACCCCATCTTGATGGCCTCCGAGAGCATCGACATAAGGTTTCGCGAACATCCGGTCGATCTTCGCTGCTGTCAAAGCTCGAGTGTATTCTCGGGGTTTGGCAAAGGGGTGGAGATGGGGTGCGAGATTTCGTTGAAGGGGATGTGGGGCCGTAGAGCTGTTCAGAAAATCAGTCGCAGAAGACTTATTGTGAGAAAATCGAAAGCCGGGAGCATTATATGGGAGACGCTGAAGGGAAAGTAATGTTGGAATGTGAGAGCTCACGACGAAGGGAGATGGTCATCGAGCGACCGGCTGATCATCTTGATCTTCTAAGAGATAGTCAGCGAGCCTCTCGTTGGAAGTTTAGGCTTTGGACACACCATCTTGCCAAAAGTATACAGCGTCAAAGAGAGTTTAAATATAGGAGAGAGACCCACAATGTACTCCAGGGACTGATATCTTCTTCATACGTGTCATTCCAGTCGCTTCCCCTTTCAGCGCTTATCAACCTGTGACAAACTCCGATTCTCAGCCAGATTCTTTCTCATCTCGACCTCTTCCTTCTCCCATCCTCTTTTCTCGAACATCGAAAGAGGACGCTCAGGCTATCGTGATAGACTCATGTCTCGTTCACCTTCGCCGGCGTCCTCTCTCGACTACCTCGACTCGGATGAATCCTCGGTCGAGGAGTACAACCCCTCGTCCCGTCCTCATGCTGCAAACAAACGGAGGGCAGCCGGTGGCAAGAAGGGTCCACCGCTCAAGATCAATCTTTCGGCGCTTCAACGGGCCAGAGATGTAGCGGCTGCACACCCCACAGAAGGGGTGGTGGAGGATAACGATGGGGAGGATTGGGAGGATACCGAAGGTATAGTGGGGAGTCGAGGAGTGGACCTCTCTAGCCAGCCACTCAAGGACGATCACGCGATCCGACCGTTATGGGTAGATGAGAATGGAAACATGTATGTCTCATCATCTCTGCTGGCCTACATGGCGAGCTGTAGATGACACCCCTTGGTCAGTATCCTAGAGGCGTTTGCGACGCTCGCACCGCGTGCACAAGATTTTCTCATCGCTATCTCAGAACCAGTCTCCCGGTGGGTATTTTTCAACAAATCCTTCTTCCAAAACTGGATGCTGTTCCATCTTCGACGTAATCTCCGGCGTCTGTTCACCTTCGTGGAGCCAGTCTCCCGGTGTCTTGAAGCAGAGGGAGCAGACTGACCATGAATTAGTCCGTCTCTGATGCATGAGTATCGGATCACCAAGTCGTCGCTCCATGCGGCAATGTCAGTGGGTCTCGAAACGCAGGATATCATCGACGTACTCCGTCGCTTGTCGAAGATACCCTTGCCACCTCGTCTCGAAGCAAGGATCACAGAGTGGACCGCGACGTATGGAAAGATTAGGCTCGTTTTAAAGCACAATCGTTACTACCTAGAGTCGAGCGACACGGACATGTTGCGAAGACTATTGAATGATCCCATCATCCGACCGTGCCGGGTGATTAGGGAGGACGAGGCGGGTCAGGACGTCTTTGGAGTGGAACGAGTGGAGCAGCCAAGACGAGACTATACGATCCCCGGCACAGAGGAAGCAAGACGGGCTGAAAAGGCAGACGTCCAGCCGGAATCTTACATCAGAAGGCAGGCTAGGGAGAGAGACGATGTCATCGGCGCCGTCATTGGGATTGACGAAACAGACGAGGTCGACGTTGACGACGAAAAAGTCCACTCCTTCGAAGTCGGGGCAGATAAGATGGAGACTGTGCGTCGTCAGTGCAAAGACATCGATCTCCCTGCTTTGGAGGAGTATGACTTCCGGAACGATACCGTCAATGCCAATTTGGACATCCAGCTCAAGCCGATGACCGTCATCCGGCCATACCAGGAGACTTCTTTAGCCAAGATGTTCGGTAATGGTCGAGCGAGATCTGGGATCATCGTCCTGCCTTGTGGTGCGGGGAAGACATTGGTTGGTATCACGGCGGCGTGTACTATCAAGAAGAGTACCTTGGTATTGTGCACATCTGCGTGAGTCGACTTTCATACCTACCATACCTTCTGGCTGGATAAGAAGCTAAAGATCTTGTTCAGTGTATCTGTCGCGCAATGGAAGCAGCAGTTCATCCAATTTTCAAACATCTCTGAGCGTCAAATCTGCGCTTTCACCCAGTCTGAGAAAGAAATGGTAAGAGGCTTCGTCCAAACGCAAGCAATGATACTGATGGAGTTTAGTTTGCCGGACCGGCTGGGGTCGTAGTTTCGACCTACTCGATGATCGCAAAGACCGGCAAGCGCGCTCACGATGCCGAGAAGATGATGCAATTTTTGCGCTCGAGGGAATGGGGGTTCCTCCTCCTTGATGAGGTTCATGTCGTTCCTGCGGAGATGTTCAGGAAGTGCGTGAACGGGTTCAAGGTGCACACAAAGCTCGGCCTGACCGGTCAGTAAACTCATGCATGACCATTCCCCAATGCTGACCGATCAGCGACTCTTGTGCGGGAGGACGACAAGATCGGTGACCTTGGATACCTGATTGGTCCAAAGCTTTACGAAGCCAACTGGATGGACTTGGCCAAGAACGGCCACATCGCTACCGTCCAGGTGAGGACCATTCGTTTGGAACATACTCCGCTGATGAATGCCAGTGCGCCGAGGTCTGGTGTCCGATGACACCTCAGTTTTACCGCGAATACCTGCGAAACCCCTCTCGGAAGCGTATCCTTCTGCACGCGATGAACCCGAACAAGATTCAAGCATGTCAATTCTTAATCAACTATCATGAGAGTCGAGGCGACAAGGTGATCGTTTTCTCGGATAATGTGTATGCTCTGGAGGTGAGTCAAGTATCTAGCGCTTCGAATACCGCTCATCGGTGTCAGGCATACGCGAAGAAGCTGGGCAAGTCGTTCATTCATGGTGCGACTCCCGAGGGCGAGAGACTGCGGATCCTGTCAAGATTCCAGCATGACCCGCAGCTGAATACAATCTTCTTGTCGAAGGTGAGTCTACCTTCCTTGTATCGCGAAGGCTACAATCCTGATCCCTCCACGAAGGTCGGAGACACGTCGATCGATTTGCCAGAAGCGACCTGCCTGATTCAGATTTCCTCCCACTTCGGCTCTCGACGTCAAGAGGCGCAGCGTCTCGGTGAGCTGCTAATGAGCTTTTCTCGTACTCGTTGGCTAACCGGTCCGATCAGGTCGGATCCTACGTGCCAAGCGACGTAATGACGAAGGTTTCAATGCGTTCTTCTACTCGCTCGTCTCAAAAGATACCCAAGAGATGTTCTATTCCTCCAAACGTCAAGGCTTCCTTATCGATCAGGTAGGTCCAGTTCCTTCACGCGAAAGTAGCCCGTCGCCGATCGCTCCAGGGATATGCATTTAAAGTCATCACCGAGCTGCACGGTCTTGACACCATGCCTAATCTCGTCTTTCCCACCACAGCATCCCAGATCTCCCTCCTCGAGGAAGTGCTCAATACCGGTGAAAACGCTTGGGAAACGCAGGATCACTATATGCGCCTGAACAATGGTAAGCATCAGCGCAAAGCTACCGGTCCTCAGCCCGCCCTGTCGACTGCGCTGGGCGCGGTGCCGACAGCGCAGAGGTTCATGGCTCCATTGGAGCATCTGTCGGGTGGGCAGAACCTGAGTTACAGGGAGCAGAATAAGAGCATCAAGTGAGTCTGACGAGCATGTCTGACAGGAGACAGTTGGCTGATGCGGGATGTTCACAGCAAAGAGCTGAGTAGGGAGGAAAGAGTGAACAAACGTCAGAAGGCGAACGGTGCCGGCAACCAGCCGCAGCATACGTTGTTCAAGAAGCGTAGAATGGAGCTTGAGACGGCGAAGAAGAGGGCTGCTCAGTGAGCGTTACGTCAGACTTGTAATCTTGTCCCATCATCCACTTCACGAGCATACCGCATTGAGATCCATGCATTTTGTTGTACTTTTACTGGACAGCAGTTTTGTCAATTCGAATGCTCTAGTCGCGGAGGTCGACCATCACCATCAACCATCGCCCAGAAGTCTTGCACGAGATGACAAGAATGTGTTTCGGAATGTCCAGGATTCAATCAAGCGCCTCAGCCTCACCCCATCAAAGAAACTCCTTCAAGACGCCCGAGGGGCTATGGGATTGATAATCGTCAGTTTGGAACGGAGGCAGCGATGGCCAGATGGATGGCATGAATGGTAGCGATGCTGCAGCCCGTGGAAACCCGCTAGTCGGACAGGAAGCATGTAGCAGTCCGCAGCTGTATTTTCAGCCAAGCGGAGCTGTGGACAGGTCGTGGGAGCTTGCTCCGACTGAACTCGCTGTAAGACTTTCCGTTTTGTCCCGGTCCCTACAATCCCTCCTTGATCGCGTCTCAGGCGGAATGAGCAGCACAAGCAGTCAAACGAGAGGCAACTGGACAGAGTCTGGACCGGTCATGGCGACCATGGTATACATCTCAATCTGCCATCACTCAGAACCTCAACTTCGAGAAGACTGACCCCATCATCAGCAGCGTCCCCTCCCATAGAGAGAGGAACTCACACCACCGGTTACTCCCCTTTGCATACCTCTCCTCGAAAGCCTTCTTGATCGCCTTCTTGGCATCCTCACGCTGGGTCGGCTCCTTGAACGTATCGTTACTGACCGAACCCTTGATCGATTCGAGCTCGAGCATGTATCGGGTCGGGAGGAGGTGTGCGTAGTTGACCACTTTGATGAAGGGTTTCACTTTGGATCGTTTCGCGACTTTCTTCTTGCCCATCGATTTGGTCACTTTCAACGGGTATCTGTGAGCGATACCGAGGGAGCGAGAGTTATGGGTAGCAGCAGGGAGGGGCACAGCTCATCAGCTGTGCTCAGGTGCCGACATGCGAAACCCACCGCTCAATGCCCGCAACGATCGCGTGGGGGTAGGGCCGCTCCTTCGTCCCATCATCTCGCTGTTGGATCACCACCACCTTCTTCCCTGCCTGTCGGCCGGAGAGGACGACGGCGACTTTGCCGGGCTTGTAGACTGGAGGTGATGATTAGCACTTTCTTAACCCAGCAGGTTGGGTGTAACGGGGAAGGGAGGTTGAAGGCGGAGAGGAAGGAGGACTGACTTTTGACCATCTGGAAAACCGAGAACAAGCACGAGACGAAGAGGACAGACACCCGTCAGCTTGTTGTCTGTAACCTGTATTGGCGATGTGGGCTGACCTCGAAAACCTGAGAGCAGTCTATGCAGGAATTGACTGAAAATGCAACAAAGTTAGCACCGGTACAAACGGAGTTTCTCGGCGTTTCGCCCACGGAAGTGGCTCATAATATAGGCACGGGCCCCTCCTGAAATTAGGCGTCTGCGAATTATTTCAGCATCGACGGGATCTCTGTGAAGCAAGTCTGTCTGAGGGTGAGACACGTAAAGGACCTGGCATCGATCTGCTCCTCCGGAATCCTTGTATTGAGGGCCATAGCAAGTGAGTTTTTCTTTGATGATAACCGCGAATGTTCCTGCCAATACCGAAGACGATACACGCACTGGGCACTGACAGCTTCGAGCTTGATTATACGCAACAATCCACCCAAGTCGGGTGGAGCGAGCCTAGAAAACTCGTGACTGACGGCACCCTATGCTCCAAGATTGTGTCAGCAGCATTTGTCTTAGTCGCTGACGCATGTTGTGCAGAACACGATGATTGGCGAGGACTCTGTGGTTCCGACGACCGAAGAGATCACCAAGCTTTTCACTACCCTGCAGACTGCGGTGGAAGCGACTGCCTCTTCGGCACACCCTCTCTTGACCAAGTTCGTCTGCATTGCCAAGCTCGATTGAAGCGAGACTAACAGACGCAGAGCCTGCAATGCCGATCCCTCGCTCGACCTCTCATCCGGCCTATCCCTCCTGCTCGTTCGACCCCACCTATTACTATCCTCCTTGCATCACCTCCTTATCCTCCTTGCGATGAGACTCGCTTCTCCCTCATCTCATGAGATCAACGCTTCGTCCACCGGTTCTTTTGGCGATCCTCGGCGGACCCGGAAGGCGCTAGGCGATGTTGAAGCTGCTGGCGACGAGCTCGCTGGAGAGTTGAGAACGAATCATGAGGTTATGGAGAAGGTCAAAGGGCTCGAGGGGAAGCTAGAGTATCAGATCAAGAAGCTGGTTGGTCTGGCCGAAGCAGAAAGGGGGAAGGGTACGGAGGTTGTGGAGGGGATTGAGGAGGGTAAGAAGACGTCTCTCAATAGCAGTTGTGCCGTATCTGATAGCCTGTTCAGACCCATTGTCATTCCGGCCTAATCCCTCGGCTATCATATCAGAACGCTCATTAGCTCGGTCGGGCCGTACCAAAAATCGAGACGACGGCTCCGACCTGGAAGCCGAGTCGTCCCGGACCGGTGTATACCGGCCACCACGAGTTTCGGCCGTTCCTTACAACGAGAGATCTTCGTCTAAGGGACGTCGGACTGATCGTCGGGCTCCGGCACTTCTGTCAGAGTTCGCGACGACCATGGACGGCGCACCATTGCTGGAATCAACGTCAGGCCTTTCCACTCGCCCTGTACAGGCCGATCGGCATACCAACTCCACCTCCGCCAAGCGAGCAGCTGAGCTCGAGCGGATCGACCGGTTCGAAGAGGAGAACATGACGCGATTGGTGACGACGAAGCGGGAAGCCAAGAGGCGGAAGGAAGATGAGGCCGCTCTTTCGCTGGGGTACGGTGTTGGTGGACCGGCGAGGAGCCGTGGGCGGAAACAGAATGGATTGGAGGCGGAATTGGAGGGCGTGCTTGGGGAAAGAGGCTCGAGAGGTCTGTGGGAGGGAGTAGGGAGTAAGCTGGGTAAGCGAGAGGGAGTGTTGGAAGGTGGTCGGAAGCGAGGTAGCGAAGTGGTCCCGCGGAAGAATCAGAAGGCGCGGTTCGAGAAGGATGTCCGGGGCTTTGGCAAGAAGAGCCGGGCCTAGCGGTTTGGCCTTCGCATGCGATGCATAGTAAAGTCATGTCACGCTTACGCTCGAGCGTCTCTCCATCTAGCTAGACACGTATACACAGACTCTCTACTCGTCGAAGCATCCTTGACGAATCATCCCGGGAAATCGACGCCTCCACCCGCGGGTCGACGATTGAAGACGGGTCCTTTCCACCATCAAACCATAAACGTGATTCCTCCGAGCGGTTCTTCCATCGGACTTGACACTATGGGTCAGCCTCCACCTGCATCATCACTGTAGGCGATCGGGCTATCGCCATGTCGTCCAATCCTCTGCGCCCGACTCGTCAGTCCTCGGGATCGCAACAACCGCTCTTCCCCCCGACCACTGGACCGTCATCAGCCAGCTCGAGCGTGACTGCCGCGTCTCAGCCTAGTCGAGCGGACCAGGTCATCTATCGGGTCTACGTGAAGACTGTGGGAGTACTGGTGGACGGCCGTTTGACGCATTATGGCAATGGATCGAAGGGCGGGGAACGGAAGAAGGATAGATGGGTAGGTGCTCAAAGTCAGCCCAAAGATGACTTCTGATGGGACCAGTTCAACCTCAGTCTCCCTGAAGTCGATCTACATAAATCCGATCTCCACCTCTATCGCTCTGTATCGACCTTCCCTCCATTGCCCCATCAGCCGGGTCTGAACCCCTGCGCCATCCCTCCACTGCTGATCGCGTTTATCCTGGACACGAGCGATCTCCCGAGTGGACAGGCTCTGATGTGGAATAGGAATAGTGGGAGGATGACGATTGATACTGGTTTGATGGGGATTGGGAAGGCGAAGGGGAAAGAGAGGGAGGGGAGGACGGGGATTGTGCTGGAGAGGTGGACGTTACGGGCGAGGTGAGCTCTGCTTCTCTCGCAAAGATCGCATCAGTCGCTCAAACGCCTATCCTTGCAGGACTCCCTCAGCGGGATCGGCGACCAGTTCTGAACTCCCCCCTCATACCGCCTATCGTATGGGTATCATCCACTTCCGCGCCCTCTTCTCCCTCATCCGCCTTTTGCCCGCCTACCGCCTCTTCCGTCGGTTGCGAAGAGCCAACAACGGTCTTCGTATGGGGATCAAGCTCTGGGGCCCTGAAGGCTACCGTAATTCCCCCGACGGACTTGCTGAAGCTTGGGTCGTCATGGAACGGGACCTCATCGGTCTTGATACAGGTCTCGAGGAATTCATTGCCTCTGAGGAAGTCCCCGCGGAAGCTCCTGAGCGATACGACTTTCCGGCATTAGATCTCTTTGGCACGGAGTTTGTCCTAGGCGTCGACTATCGGCCCGAGGTGGACTTTCACGTGGAGGACATGGAGACGGTACTGAGTGAGAAGTTCGTGGATATGGACGAGGATTGGTTCACCCCTACCGTTGCCCGACATCGGATCGAGGATGAACAGCGGGCGACGAGGAGAATCTCGACGCCTACCGCTATCCGGGCGAACTCGCCTATCCCGCCGAGACAGCAGGCTGCGGCACCGGGATCGTTCGGCTCGACTCTGGGAGTTGGATCGTTGACGGGTCCCAGTGGTAGTAGGGTACCTTCCGGAGCTTCGACGCGGAAGGCGAAGGCAGATCCGGGAAGCCTCGGGACCACTCGATGGGGAGCGCTTGCTGAGGGATTATCGTTCGCTGGCGGATCCTCCACTCCGACTGGTGAGGATCCTACCAAGGTAAGCTTTTCATGAATCCGGCCACTTTACCTCATGTTGACTTCGCTTGTAGGAGCCGCCCTCGCCGAGTGCAGGAAATCCCACCAGTCGCGCTTCAGTCGTTGCCCGTCGCTTGTCAAACCAGTCCATTCATCCCTTCACCATGTCGTCATCCCCCTCCACATCCCTTCTTCGATCCACACCACCTCCGAACCAGCTTGTCGGCCCGTCACCACAGATCAACCGGCCATCTTCGATCGGCCGGACGAGCTCGTTCCTTTCCCAGTCAGGCCGGTCCTTCACCCACGCGCAGATCGCGAACATGTATGCGGATGCATCACCGCCGGTCACAGGTGCCATGTCGAGCGAACAGATTCTGGGAGGCTCGTCATCGCCTATCTATGCACCGATATCACCGTCATCGCTCAGCTTCACCAAGCAGCCCATCCTTCGCAGTCTGTCCGGACGACCTCCTTTTGCCGGTCCCTCAAACTCGTCGCCTTTCATCCCTGGTTCTCTCGAGCGGGACACGACTACGCTGTACTCCCCGTCAAATGCGCCACCTCAGATCATCAAGCGGTATTCTTTATCGTTGTCCCAGCGACATGGACGATCAGCGGGTAATGCGGGCGGGATGCAGGCGGTAACGACGGGCTCTCAGAGTAGTGGAGAGGGCACCAGCTTGCCGAGTAGCGTCAATGCTCCAGGTCAAACAATATCGCGGCGAGTAAGCACTAGGATGTCGCAAGAAAGCGGTCTTCGACACAGCCTCGAAGGTCGGGCTCAATTACCGATACCCTGTCCGGACGATGAGGATATCCAAGCGTTCCTGAAGACGCTCGATGCACTTCCGCAACCTCCGTCACTGGCTGCTCCGGCCGTACAAGTCTCGCGATCGCTTCTCCCTTCGACATCATCGTCGCTCTCCGTACCATCTATACCTCAATCACCATCGCCGATGCACGCTTCTGGTGAATCGCCAGGGGGACCTAGCGCGCGGATACCGATGACACGGGCACAAGTCGACGATACCTTGAAGCGGATGGCAGGTAGCTTCAACCTTAATACCGGAAAGCTAGTGGAATCTGCCCCGGTTTCCCGCGATCCCTCTCAACGCGTGCCATCATCCACCGCTTCGTCATCTGGTCCTTTGTCTGTTGGCCTCTTGACAGCAAGTCGGCCAAATTCGGCGCCTCGACGAGTCTCCGCCGCCGAAAGCGATCCATCTGCTCGGCCAGGCTTCCGACGGCAGACCTCGGGCGGCTCACCCCTTGCCACTCGTCCCGTTTCGGCTCAAACTCGCTCCCAGCTCGCGGTTTCGCCTCTCAATCCCCCTCGCAGCGACATTATCAAGCCTGTCGCCGTCCGGAGTCTGCCCGGGAATCCCGCACCTCTTACAGAGGACTCACCTCTCCCCCTTCAGTCAGCTGGTCTCACCGCTCTCTCACCTCAGACGACAGGCGGGACCTCAATAGCTACGAACGAGTCGACCTCAACCCGCACCTCACGACGCGGACCCGTCCTTCTTCGAGGAGGGTTTGGCGAACAACGCCCAAGCTTGAGCCCATCGCATAGTCCGGTCCGGGATTTGAATCGCCAGAGGGGAACGGTGGACAGGCGGGCAGAAGACGATTCAGGTATCTGGCATCGGCCTGGTGCTACAAGAGCTACCAGAGCAGGAGCGCCAATCTTCGCTGGGTATGGAGCGGGACGGAAGTTGGCGGGGCAAAGTACCGCTCCGAGCTCATTAGGCGGGGATGGGGAGTCTGATCAGGACGGGCAGAGCGAAGAGCGGGGTAGGGGTCGAGAAGGAAGAGTGACGAGTGAGGGTGGGAGGGAATCGAAGGCTCGGAAAGGCTCGTTAGGTGGGGATTGGTGATTGGGATTATTCGAGTCTGGGTATGGCGATACCCATACCATCTTTTGTATTCACTCTGTTATAATGAGGTACTTCTCCCCTCGTCATGATTCGGGATTGTAGGCATATTCCCATCTCTCGAACGACATTCTGCATGCATCATCGGATGCCCACACCTTGAAGCACCTTCTTGCGTGTCATGCGTCTGATGTGTGAAGAGACGAAAGCTAGATCGCATACATCGCCGTCACCAAGTCAAACACCCAAGATCGTGATGTATGCAAATCTACACTGCGCACCGCATTCCCCGCCTACACAAAGCGGAATTACCAAGATCGCTACCTCCGCTTCATACTGACTAATGCGGACCGGCATGTAGCACCATGGAGAGAGAAAAGCTAGATCGCATGCATCGCCATTACCGAATCCAACACCAAAGATCGCATGCTTCGCCATAACAAAGTGAAACCCACCAAGATCGCCATCCTCCGCTACCCACATCCCTATGAAAGCGTCCCTCCGCCTACGACGCCCGTTGCTCTCCGTCTCTCGGGTCCGGATTCATAGTCTGCGGCCTCGACCTATCCCCCTCAAGATGAGGCGACCCCGGTCCAGGCGGGGGACTAGGCGATCCCCACGGCATCTGGCCCATCCCCGGCCACCCAAATGGCGGAATCGACATATGTGAGTGTCCTTGGGGAGTGCCATGACCATAAGGTGAGGGGGAGTAGTATCCTGGCATCGGAGGGGGCGAGGAATGTCTCCCCATTGATCCGGAGGGTGAGGATGATCGTTCGGGAGAATGCGAGTGGGAGTGGGAGCCGCCGCCGCCTTGTTGCGACATGGACATCATCGCTTGGTGGTAGGCCATTTGGGCGGCCATCATCGCTTGTTGCTGGGCGTAGGGGTTGTATCCGCCTTGGTATGGCTGAAAACATTTCAGCGGATCGACAGGACCAGATCAAAGGGTAGACTCACGTTGTAGCCCATCGGCATCCGCTGCATCCCAGGCATCCCAGGCATCCCCATCATCGGCATGTTCATCCCGTAAGGGTACTGCCCGCCATACATGTTATTCCCGCCGTACTGGCTCATCTGCTCCATCTGTTGACGCTGAAGCTTTTCCATCTCTTGTTGTCGGTCCTCCTAATTTTCATCAGCGGATTCATGCAAACTCGGTGTCCAACTCACTCCTTGCCGTCGCTCCCTCTCTCGATCAGTCAAAGTCGCGCCAATCCCTCCCGCATTCTTCCGATCCCGCTCATGCGCTGCTACCGCACCCAGTAACCCCGTCTGGGGCGGCGGCGGTTTAGACGGCACATTGATGAGCGAGCTTCCCATCTCCCTCGCCAGCTCCTCCTGCTTCTTCGCAGAGCGGTCCTCCTTATTCTGCATCCCCGCCTGAAGGAGGCCATGAGGTGCGAACGCCTTGGTAAGCTGCTCCGACGGCTGCTCAAGCTCGACAAACTTCCCAGACTTGTTCTCCGCCATCCCGTGATCTGCCGAGAAGTTGGCATTCCACACTGTCTGGCGATTAGGGGCGGAAGGTTGCTGCTGCTGCTGAGCAGGACTGCGGGAGCGCGGTTGTTCGGTCGGAGCCTGGGGCAAGCTGTTTCGGTGGCCGTCACCGTTCGGCATGCGGATCTCAGGTGCACGAGGTATAGCGGGAAGAGCTCGAGTCTGAGATAAGACACGTTGGACAGGTTGTTCAGGAGACGCCTGCCTGGGCTGACGTGGTGGAGGTAGGGTTGATCGTGTGGTGACTACCGGTGATTCCTCCTCATCCTCTTCCTCGTCGCTGCCGCTCCACGTCTCTGCACCTGCTGTCCGCTTCCCTCCACCCGGCATGCTCATCGTTCGTTGCTGATCCGCCGCAGCCTGCTCCGCTTTCGCTCGCCTCTCTGCGGCTGACTTCGACAGCGCAAATGACGATCGCATACCGTCCTCCTGGACCGGCGGAGGGGAAAGAGCCTTGGCTTCAGCCATCGGCTTGGCTGGAGAAGGCTGATCAGCATAAGCGACGTAGGCCGATACATCCTCTCCCAGATCAGGCTGGGTAGTAGCCGAAGATAGACCCCGCCTGTCCTCATCACCGATGGCTTCGAGACTCCGCGATCCGCTCATCTTCGGCGGCGGCGGAGCTCGAGCACCCGAAGGCTTGCGTGCAAGACTGTCACTTGGATACTTCTGGTGGGATGAAGTGTCGAGAGAGGTAACGATCGACGGACGAGCGCGCTCTGGGGTGAGATCCCTTGTCTGCGCTGGTTGAGCGGGGTCTTGCTGAGCTGGAGGTGGAGGATCCCTCTCCACCATGTTCATGAGGTACATGGCGGCAGGCTCATCATGGATCGGACTGCCGACCGGCGATACCTCGCCCATGGAGACTCGGCGAGGGGTGGGCGAGAGGACATGAGGGTCTGATCGAGTAGGCGACGAAATGATCCTGCCCAAGAGAGGGCCATTCGTAGAGGTAGTGGAAGGAAGATCAGGAAGACCATGCTCTGGACCAGGTAGGGGCGAGGTCCTGATAGGCACTGGAACCTGTTGAGGCTGAGCATGAATAGGCTCAGCCCTTTCGACACGTGATTGAGTTGGAGTATCTCCAGTTGATCGTGACCAGGTTGTTGGCGCAGTACCACCAGACTCTGCAGTGGTGGGAGTGACCCCAGGAGGCGTTGGGGTTCCTCTTTCTTCGGGATCCGCGGTGGATTCCTCTATTGGCTCTTCCGGGCTGTGCCCCATTGCCTCCGTACTGTCCTCGATCGGCGCGAGGCGATCTTCCTGGCCGGCGGCGGAGGTGGAAGGATGCTTCATCGAGCCACCACTGTTCTGCTTGGAGGAGCTTTGACTGAGCTGGCGTTCGTTGACGAGGAAGTTCGACTTCGCCGTTCGGGTGCTATTGGTTCGACTGGCGAGGTCGGTGCGCTCGGTAATCGGTGTAAGCGAACGAGGCGCGCTGTGATCTGATGACTGCGGCGACGGATCGTGGAAGGATAGAGGGGGAAGGCGGTAGCTACCTTCGGGTCGCGGAGTCGGATGTTCGTCGTCCTCGCGACCATATTCCGCCGCCGGACCTTGCATCTTTCGCTGGACAATGCTGACGAATTGCGAACGAATGGCAGCGAGGCTGCTGGTGCGGAAGTCGGATGCAAGGGCCTCTTCGATGTCAAGGAAGAGTTGCTGCTCGGATCAGCTCGATGAAGCAGCTCCAAGTGATTTGAAAGCGTGCTCACCTCTCTCTCTTCCCCGTGCGGATAGGCGAAGAACAAGCTCTTCGGATCACTCTGGTCCCAAGCGTATCTCTGCGGCCGTCCGTATAGTCCAAATACGTCGTGGAAGCCTGAGATCAGCCGAGTCTCCGACGACGCGACGTACCGGTAACCCAGCGCATCATGTTCGCGAGCGGTGTTGACGGAGGCGGGCTCGCCGTTCCCTCACCGGGGCTCTCAGGCATCATGAGCGCCCAGCCAGAATCCCGTAGTCGTCCTTCGATGGTGACCAGCTCTCCGCCCACACGACCAATAACCTTCATCAGATTTGACTGGGCCATGACCTCGAGGCGTTCCGGGAAGACGGCATATCTGCGACCATCAGCTACTGTTCGGCTCAAGTTTGAATAGGACATACGCCTGGGTGATATTGGTGATGGTGAGGACCGCAGGCATGGTCTTGTTCTTCGGCGTTCTCGGCTCGAGGTAGAACGAAGCCATACTGACACCCGTATTCGGTTCCTGGATCGGCACCGACTCCTTGTCCACCTTCCCGAAAAAGCTCCTCCGCCGCGCCTTCTTCTCATCCTCTTTGCTCTCCTCCATCCCAGGCTGATGAAGGACCGCCCATAGCCGCTTCCAGTCGGTCCCGCCCATTACTCGGACTCTCACCCAACCCTCCAAACGACCACCGACAAGGTCGGATTTCGGCTCGCGACCACCCGACTGGATCAAGTGACCTGTGTAAATCTCCTCGAGTCTGGCGCGTTCCCACGCAGCCACTCGAAGACCCGTAGCCCAGCGTGCAAGGTCGCGCTCAGAGGGAGAAGAGAAGAGGAGGCGATTCGAGCCGGCGGTATTGAGGGAAAAGACGAAATGATGTGGGTGGGAGGTAGGTCGGTGAGGGGGTGGTGGAAGGGGGGCGAGGAGTTCGAGTGAGGAGTCTGTTATGTTGAAGTATGTCGGAGGGACTTTCTCGCCTTTCGACGCAGCGGCTCGGGTCTCCTTCATCGACCACATCGCTTCGGGGGTCAGCGTGGCTCACAAGTCAGGCTTGAAGCTCACAAAGAGAAATACCGGAAAGCTGGAGCCAGACGCTGTCCCAGTCGTTGCTCGCGCTGCCCGGTTGACCTTGCCTGAGGAAGTATTAGAGCTGTTTCCGACCCGAGAACGAGACTTACTTTGGCTGCCCGCCAGCACTAGTCCTCGCGAGGATCATCTCCAGCTCCGGTGGACTCGCGACGTACGTCTTCTGCGGTTGCGCCCCGATCAGCTCGACAACCGCGTCAAACTCCTTCATCCAAGCCGCCTGGGCCGGTGGACCACCTCGGGGCGACTCGATCTCCTTCACAAGCGGAGGAGCGGCATGACCATTTGCATCGTTGAGAGGCATGGACTGTGATCTCGGCAAAGTACCTTGTTGCTGCTGCTGCTGCGCTTGAGCTTCCGCTTGCATCTGCTTCTCCTGTTGCGCCTTCAAGTACCCTCGATACGGATGTGTCTCGGGGACCGAGGCTGGCCGATTGAATCCCATACTTTGCGATTTGGGCATGGAAGTGCTCGGGGCTAGGTCGGATGGCGCACCGTCAGCTGGAGAAGAGACGTTCCGCATCTGAGGTTGTTGTTGGAGATGTTGAGCGTGTAGGGCATGGGGAGTGGGAGGTGCGTGACCTTTCGGATCGGGATAGCGGTGCATCGCGTGTGGCTGGAAGTCCTGGGAAGGCGGCGGTGCTACGTGAGGTTGGGAAGGGTTGGGACGTTCGACGGTGAATGAGGAGCTTTGTCGGGGAGCCTGATTGATTTGGTGTCTCAGCGCGAGGTAATCAATGGGCGCGACCGGATGTGAGCACAATCTGGGGTCCCGATCCCCGCCAGAGTCAAGAAGCAGAGCGTTGCCTCTCGTGACGAGTGAATGGTTGTGGACGACAACCTGTGATGGCTCTACGCCCCATCTCCAGTCCCAAGAACCGATCGGGACTAATTGCCAACTCACATTCTTCTCCCTCACCACCTCCTTATCCTTATCCTTCTTACCCAACCCAAAGAACCCACTCCGTCGCTTCTCGGTCTTATCCTTCCTGATACTATCCGAATTATAGCTCCCAGCCCTATCCATCGGGTCCCCCGCGTTGTAGGTAGGCAATCGTCCACCGGTACCGTTGACGTGCATGGATTGAGTGACTGCTGGGGAAGGAGCGAGCGGGGAAATCTGGGGTGGTGTGGATTTGCGGGATTTGAACATGTCGATGGAGGTGGGTATATGCTTACACCGAGAGGGTGGGCTTTAGGAACGTGGGTGTACACGGGACGGTCTCGGTGTTCTGCACCGCCTGAGCTCCGAGGAGCACAGCTAAGACGATAAGGAGCGAGTGAGACAAACCCAGGGAACACTTTGAGATCACCGCTTTGGTACGCCGGGAAGCTCTGCCAGATTTCGATCGATGCCGTCATTCCCTTCACGGGGCGGTGCTGTTCATGCTTATACTTTCGCCGAATGACCGCAGATGTCAAGTTTTGGTTTGCGCAGGATCTGCATCATGATAAAAGATAGTGTCCTTCGCTCATTTACGTGGGTTGCAAGGAAAACTAAGAGGTCGTAACGAAAGTCGAAAGCAAGGGGAAGGGAGTGAACATCCGAAGATCATAAACAGATAACTTGTTTGATGCTCAATACGCTCAGAGAAGGAGGACGCCGGCGCCTGCGAGGAGAGCGACGAAGCTGAAGATACCAGCGATGGCGGGTCCGTAGTTGGCACCGGTGAAGCTGGTGAGAGCACCGGCCTTCGAGCTAGTGGACGCTGAGGCTGAGGATCCGGACCCCGAGGGAGAGCTGGACCCGGACGCGCTTGAGCTCGAAGCGGTGCCGGTAGCAGCCGCACCGATCTTGGCGGTAGACGAGCTCATCATCGAGGAAGTCATCGACATCGACGTAGAGTTCATAGCCCTGGTCATGTTGGCCGCCGATCCTGCTGTACCAGCAGCGAGAGCACCTATAAGAGATCAGCGGAGTCCTGGGTCAGAGATGCTTACCCTGTCCGATTGTGGCGTAGGTGATGCAATTGGAGGTCGACGGGATGGAGTAAGGAGTTGAAGGCGTGGCCGTCTCACCAACGGTGAAGGTACCGGTCGAAGTACTGCCAACGGTGTAAGTTCCGGTGTAGCGTTGAGCAAATGTCGAAGTAGAGCCGTTGGTAAGAGGGTAAAGGCCTGGAGGGTAGGCTGAGTCACCGTCGCATTCAGTGAATGAGTTCTCGGTGTAGCTGAGACATATCAGCGATGTCCCACAATCATCAAGAAGCAGATTCGACTGACTCTCCCGGCATGACCCATTCGCAGCCCATCTCATCAAGCGTGTGCTGGCATTGCTCAGCAGCGGACACGGTCGAATTCTCCGCGATGCAGATACGCAGACAGAATTGGTTGGCAGACATGTAACTAGAGCAGCGGATAAGCGATGCCTCTACCGGCGACATAGCGGTGACATACTTCATCCACTCCTCATACGACACGTCTTGGCCGGAAGCGTTGGTCGTGACGTTGCCGCCAACCGGGTTGCCGAGACCGGTAGCGCCGTGAGGGTCGAGCTCACCACCCAGGTCTCCGGCCATAATGTTAATCTTGGTGAAATCGCCAAAGCTCCAAAGCCAGTCAGCGTCGGTCGTCGCGTGACTGCGCATGAGACTGACCCCTGGATTTGCCAGTAAAGCGGGGTCTTGACAAAATGGACAGCGGTGAGTGTACCATCGGGAATTTGTCTGGCGTCATTTCGGGGCTCTGCCGACGCGATCAGCAGTCGCAGGGATATTGACCAATTGCACTCACGGACACAATAAGCCACCTCAATCGCCTCAGAGTCTCCAATGGTTTGGCCAGGTGCGGGAGGGGCAAACAAGCAGCTAGAAATCCTCAACTCGATGAAAGCATCATATGTGGACGACGCACAAGTCGTTAATTGCGTTGAGTGATATGAGGCGGGCCATGGAAGTTGCGTTCACGGCGGTACCCATCGTCGCGGCTGGCGGATTGGTCGAGCCCATAGTACCAGTGGCGGTGACTTGCGCTTGGGCCTATAATGAGCATGTACTTCAGCAAGAGTCCTTCGAGTGGAAGTGTCAACATACCACACCCGCGAGCGCGGCGGCGGCAAGGATAACTTGGGAGATCATCGTAGTGAGCTGCGGCAGGTCAGCGACAATCGAGGTTCACGCAGAGCGGATACACACTCTTTTATTGTGACGGAAAATGGCGGGCGCGCAATATCACGAGGTTGGAAACAAAACATCAGCACCAATGCCAGATCGCAAGGTCCGTCCATCTTTGATACGTCTGTTGGAAGGGAATTACCCACCGTGAAAGGATGAAGTGAAACGTAAGAGGGATCGTGAAAGATGCGACTGCTTTTGCCGTTTAGTGAGGTCGCAGGCGAGGGGTTTGAGTATGAAAGCAAGGAGTGACGGTGGCAAAGGTTTGTCCAGGAAAGGGGGCGGATTTTATCCAAAGCCGCTTTCAGGGTAGTGTTAGATCCGTTCATAACACACGCGTCACCCGCTCCGCAGGCTCGCACGTGGCATGACATTCAGCCCGCCCCAGGCATGGCCAGGCACCGACTGCGAGAAATCCATACTTGCATATGAACGCCTGACAGAGAGAAACAAGTCCAAACTGGACCATATCTCACTGCTTCAACATAACACATCGTCCCTGTCTGGAGCTCCCAAACACCCCCATTGTCAGTGACGCCCGCACAACCAACGCGTGCAGAGACAAACATCTGATATTGCTCTCCGGAAACATCAGGGACGTTGAGTGGACGCGTTTGATGCGGCATCATAGACCTTTCCTTAGCGAAAGAGCCGGGCCCTCACTCGAACTGATCTGTCGAAAGATGGCGATGTCTCACAACAGTACGCCAATGCAGCGATGGAGCAAATTCGAATCGGCAATCTGGTAGCCAGAATCATCTGGTATTTCGCATGTGTCGAGCTGTTGAGTCAGGATCGGGCTCGCCGACGGCGGCGCGAAGCGATGCAACGCCGAACGCCAACCTGGTTTGATCCCAATTGATCCGTCGCAAATCTGTCGTACTGACCCTGCGCTCGGACCCCCTTTCGATCAGCTCGAGCCACCTTACCCCTGACCTAGACATCCTTTGTGATCAGCCTGATTCTTTGATTCCTTTGAACGATGCACACATCTTTTTTCACGCTTCAATATCTTCCTTTCTTTTCCCCATCACCTTCCGTTCTTCTGACGCGCTCTTCTCATCGTCGTCTCTCCCTTTTCGCATCGCTTCGAGACCTATTCGATCCTTTCGAGACCTTCATTGATCGACCAAAATGCCTCGCGCCAACGTGTTACTCAGCTTCTTCGCGCTTACCACCTATGTCTCCGCAAATACCTATGGGTCTGCAAACAGCAATTGGGGAGCACCTTCCTCAATCAAGCAGAGCGCCCCTGGCCAGGTGAAGAACCAGTGCTCTGGCTCGGGCAGCTTCATCACCGAATACTTGGGTATGATCGGTCCTTGTGAAGCATCCCATGCTGATCATCATATAGGCGCCCCTCTTTGCTCGTCTTATCAAACTCGCACTACGTGAGTGATGCCTTTGTCCACACTCTTTGTCCTGATTCGCATCTCCATAGTCCCCCCGAAGGCGTCACTTGCCCTCTCTCATGGGGCTTCCACAAGACCGCCGAATGTTGTGTACCGGAGACCGAAGTCCAGCCATGCGACTGTGGTGAAGGTATGACCCTTTTTCAACATCGTCATCCCGCTGATCGCTGAAGCGTCTTCCTTCGAACCTTCCACCAAGAAGTGCGTCAGGAACCAGCCCCAGAAATGTTCTTCTTCCGAGTGGTGAGTCGACTCCCGCTCCTTTGCCAATGGTAGCTGACTTGGCCCCGCTAAAGGTGGCACGACCGCTCCGGGACATGCTGCGACAATTCATGGTCGTGGAACCCGCCCAAAGGATCCTGCCCACCTGGCAAGTCCTGCCCGCACGGTGAGTCCGAACAACGGTGAACTCGGGTGCTTTCTCACGCGGTCACCGGGGGACAGACTGGTTCTGGCATGACGTGAGCATTGTCATATTGGTGTGCGCGCAACGAGCCTGACGCTGAGACCAGGGTCACAAATGCTGCAAACCCAAACACAAGCGCTCCCCTGCTCCCGGCTGCGACAATTGGAACCAAAACGAGCGTACGTTCAGTCCGTCCAGTACCTGAATAGACTCGTCTGACCATGTTTAATAGAAAGCTGTGGTACCGGTCATGACCCTACGCCTTCGCATGGCTCCAAACCCCCTGGCGGTGCGTAAAGCTCGTTTGAGCATCGTCACGTCTCGGTTTGCTAGGCATCCAGCTCGGTGTCTCCGAGACGGCGAAGGCCGCATTGGAAGGGCGACAGCAGAAGTAGTACTGACCTCGCTTACAGGTGGCGGTTGGTATGGCAAGAAGCGCGACTTCAATGCTCGCCAGCAGGCCGCCGTCGTCTTCCCTCAGTCCGATCTTGATGCCATGTACTGTCCGGGGAAGCTCCATGCGTGGTGAGTGGTCCCAATGTTCTTCTGACATATGGCCTGACGGCCTGAATAGCTCCATCATCACGCCCGGTGGCGGCGAGTGGGCGTGAGTCATCGACCAAGACATTCAGTGCAGCGCTGACGCTAGTAGCTACGAATGCATCGACTTCGCAACTGAGCTCGAATCATGCGGTGGATGCGTGTCGATGGGCCAGGGCGTCGACTGCATGGCCATTCCGCATGCCGCCTCTGTCGGTTGCGAGAGTGGGTCATGCGCAGGTGAGACAATGCCTCGACTGCCTCATACCTTCTGCTTATCCAAGTCTAGTCTACTCGTGCAAGACCGGCTTCTCTGCTAACGGCACGGCTTGCGTATCCAGGTAGATTCCTGTGTCAGCTTGACTCTTCGCCCCATAATGGCATATACCGGACAATTCTGTAGTATTTCTCTCAATCCCCAGCCTCCTCCTCATGACCTTCACTGCTCCTATATACACGGAGATGACTGGACAATGGACTATACGAATCATGCTGCAATAGATGGGACGTCCATGACCTTGACAACGCGACTGGAAAATCAGTGGAAAAATTCTGATGATTCCGGTGGACGCGATGCGCGACTTTTGCCAGGTTTCACCTCCGCCATCCGACATGTCTCACCGACTACTCCCCCCAAATTGGACACTCGCCTCCCTCTCGCTCCGCGATTGATCGCGCTGCCAGAATCTTCGACGCTTGATGGTCCCCCCATCCGACACCGCGCACGATCCCCTCATCCCCGCATGTTCCACCACCCGTGCTCCCACATCATACAACACCGAAGAGAAAGGTGCTCGTTCCCGCTCACCTCCCCACTCTCCAGAAACGCCCACCTCACCTCACTTCTCGGGAGGAACGTCATCGTCGCCTACGAGGCAGTCGCTGCCATTTGGAGAGACGAGCGTGCGGGGGATCGGGAGAGCTGTGGTGGGGAGGGCGGTGAGGATGGCAAAGAGGGGGAATCTCCCGTTCTTGGTGGTGTTTGTCAGGTGAGCGGGATTCCGCTTCAGCTCCAAGTGTATTCCTTGTCACTCGACCGCGCGGTGTATCTCCACAACGTCACCTTTCCTAGAATCTCGAGCTATTCTAGCTTGATCACTACCTCTAATCTCTTGTCACCTTCGCTCTGTTCATGTTCATCAGCTTCTCTTTGAATAAAGCTGATACTCCCCCTTCTTACTCTCCTCCGTCTTTCCCCCATGTCGCCGCCCTCCCCCCCTCTCCTCGCTTCCATCGCCAGCTGCCTCGTCATCTTCTTCTCCGCCCTCGCCGGCGTCGGCTACGTCGACCCCGACGCGACCGCCCTCCCCGCCGCGGAGTTCATCCCTGGCTCACCGGTATTCGACGCCGGAGCGGACCAGTTGGAATTGGCGAGGGTGGCTATGTTGGCGGAGCAGAAGGAGTTGGAGAGGAGTTGGCAGAGGAAGAAGAGACCCAAGGACGTGAGTCGGTCCCTACTCATCCTGGCGAGAGGCTATCCCCTTGTTCTCTTTCCTGGAGGAGGGGTCCGAGCTGATATGGTTGGTGGGTGGTAGGGCGCTTGGATGCAGACTCAGAGAGATGATAAAGCTGTGAGGCGGGTCAAGCCGGTCGAGGAAAAGGCTGTTGAGGTGGTACCGTACGAGGTGCAGGAGGCTTCCGCGGCGATAGGGGGGAACGGCACCATGGCTGAAGAAGCGGGATGAGAGGGAGAAGTTGGATTAGGGTTGGATGGGACATTTCTCATTTGCATAGGCATTCAAGCGGAACATGATAGATACATCGCATATGCACTGATTCTGGGACAAATGGTGGTCGATACAAGCTTGAGCGTTCACTGATGCTCCCGGGTAGTATGAGGAATAATTGATGCGTCATGTCACGATGATCGGAGCTCTCCCAATCGCTGAGGACTCTAGCTTACATGCATATGCGATATGTGATATACCTGGACCTTCGTCAACAATGAAGATGCTAGTTCAATGCTTGACCCACCGTCCCGCCGTCTCGCTCGCCCGCTCAATCTTCATCACCTGGCCCCTCTTCATCCCATAGTACCTCGCCACCGGATCCGAGAACATGATGCGAGGTAATTGTGTCTCTTTTAATCGACTACCCACCCTGGTCAGCGCTGCCTCGGGTTACACTGCTCGACGGAGGGTGAGCCACTGACTATTTCAGGATGAGCGCCGCCTTATCCTTCGGCGTCATGATCTGATGTTTAGGGACGAGGAAATGTCGGGTGATATTGACGAGCAGGTCGGACTCTTTGAACGCTTCGAGGTGGTACTCGCTCGACATCTCCTGCATAGTCTGGAATCCCATCAGCTGCCCAATCAATCCGAGTGAGGTCTCAGACGCCAGACTGACTTTTGCCGCGACACTCGACATCTTCTCGGCGTGGATGATCATTCCTTTCTGAGCGGCCATCCGATCCATCGACCCGATGAACCTGTACGTCCCCGTGAATTCCGAGGATGACGGGAAAGGAATGGGAAAGGACGCACGTCTTCATCCCCGCTTTGCTGACGTTCTTCTCCCCGCAGAAGTAGACGTATATCCGCGTACTCTTCTCATTCTCGTGGTCGGCCGTAAATGACATGGTTGTCCGACTAAATAGGCACACGGCAGTCAGTGGATATCCGTAAGCAGTTGGAGAATGGCGCACTCGACGGCACCGCTACTCCCGTGGGCGGCCTTGAATTCTTCGAACGGGACGTTAATCTCGTAGTCGGCAACGAGGTAGCCCTGATTGAGATCGTGAGTCAAATGTGTAATCTCGACAGCTGAAGCCGCTGTGGTTGAGGTTCGCAGACTCACTCGATCTCGACACATCTCGTGGGCCGTTCTCGAGACTCGCCATAATCGCGCCAGTTCCCGGTCAAGATCCTGCGACATGCCGAATCAATTCAGCTTTGAGTAGGTATCCGTAAGGAGTTCGGATGACCGGTAGCAAAAGTTTAAGAGTTGGTTGGTCTCTTGACTTTCGGTTGACTGCGAATCTTTAGGCACGCGTCATTGTAGTTTTGTGTTGTCGAAGCCTATCTGTACGAAGCGGTCTCGCTCCTACTAATCTATCACGTTGAGCGAACTTCTCGGAGCGATTGAAGCTAAGCGTTGGGCGAGCCAACAAGCAGTCTCATCGCTTCACGCGCCCGACAGTCGACAGTATTGAAGAGCTTGTTGATGATTGCGAGATACGATAATTTATCTTGACTGGAAGGACTCTTATCACAACCGATCAAGGACTGGTCACCGCTTGCTGCAGATCATGGTGACCTTATCACGGGCTGTGAGCTACTCAGCACCTTGAGCCTTCCCAATCCATCTCGATGTACTGATTGCTGGCTAAATAGGAGCCCGTTTCCCAATCATTGCTCGCCTACATACGCACCATCGGATCCCTTTCCATCCTCATCGTACCCCTCCTGGCAACCACTCCGCCGTTGAAACCCGTCCGCCGGTTTCTTTCACATTACATCAGTGATATCGTCCCTCTCCCTTCCCTCGTATCCGCCGAGCCGCCTACAAAGTCGCAGGAGAAGGAGGATCAGCGATATCGAATACGAATATGGCGTCAGATCATGCTTGTCGGCTTGGCGGTGATCGAGGTTGGGATGTGGATGGGGGTGACTGGATCTCAGATTATCCGGGTATCAGCACATGAGGAAAGGCTGAGCACCGTGCTCCTGTCTGCTGGGATGGTGCTCGTTTGGGTAAGTCGAGCTCGACACGATTGAACCGGTAGAAACTCACTCAACCTCGCTCTAGCTGTACCTCTTCCTCTTACCCGTTGTTCACCCACCGTCGACTCCTCCCTGGCCAGCTGCAGCCACCTATCTACTCCTTTGGGTTTCATCGATCGTCACCCTATGCGTGGCATGGTATGATCGCGCTTCGACAGGCCACTTTCCGGCTTGGGCGCATACGACCCGCATCGTCCTTGAATTCGGCAATATTGCGATCACGACGTGCTTGTTCGTCGTTGTCAGCGGACTAAGGCTCGCATCGCCCGAGACTCTCTCTCGCCTGGTAAGCTTCCAGCCCGCTCCCCTAGTCTCTGCTGATACATGCAGCCCTTCGTCGGGCGCGACGATCTCGTCACCTTTTCCTCGTGGATGACCTTTAGCTGGATGGACCCCTTCATCGAATTCGGCACCCACCATGAGCTCAATCCGGAAGACCTCCCACTGCTGTCCATGACACAGCAGAGCGCGATCGTTTTCAATAAGTTCCGTCAGATTGTGGCGAAATCGCTTCTTGCGAGACTCTTGCTCGCCAATAAATACGATCTGGGTCTAGACGCGTCTCTCACCTTGCTCAGCGTCGTGTTCAACTATGCGGGCCCATTCTTCTTGAAGCGCATTCTGTTAGTAAATCTTTCGGTCAGGACAAGTAGGCGCTGAGGCAGACAGCGATGGCCTGTCCATACGGTCCCCTGAGGCAATCTCACGAGCTTACGTGTATGCATTTTTGGCATTGCTTGCGTCAGTCTTGAAAGCGTGTAGTCTTTCCCAAAGGCGATAGCTCTTGCTGACAATATCGAATTGCAGGCCGGGTCTGACCTGCTACATCTCTGGCACGGACGGCGCGCATCGGTCCGGATCAAGGCTGAACTTACGGTTCGCCTCGGGAAAAATTTTCAGGCAAAGCTGATTGAGCTTTTCAGGCGGCGATTTATGACAAAGCCCTTCGCAGAAAAGATGCTTCCGGGGTCCTTGTCGACAAGGAAGAGAAGCCAGATGCATTGAAGAAGGATGGCAAGACCGAGAAGAAGGAAAGGGAGAAGAAGAGCAATGCGGACTCCGGCAAGGTCGTCAATCTCATGCAAGGTGAGATCTGCTGTTCTACCGCAATGAACAGATGGCTGACGATTTACCACTTGTGTAAAGGCGATACGAACCGGTCAGTGTCATGTGATCCGCTGTCAGCGCTGTGAGGCTAAAGCATCGATATTTGCAGCATCGGCAATGTAGTCTCTGGCGCGTACTACATCTATGGCAGTCCGTTCGAGCTCGTTGTGGCCTCGATCTTTCTGTACAAGTGAGCTGTCGGCCTTCGGCACGCGATAAATTCGCTGACTAGGCGATCAACAGCATCCTTGGTTGGTCGGCTTTCGCTGGTGTGATAGTCCTTGCATTTGCGGTCCCGCTCAACTCTCTCGTCTCGAAGCGGAGCATCAGAGTGCTCCATCTCGCCTGAAGATGGACGCAGCTGATAATGAGGGCACAGATCACCCAGGACTTGCTGAAAGCTAGGGACAAACGGATCAGCGTAATGAATGAGTTGATCGGGGCGATCCAGGTCAGTCCCGCTCTCACTTCATGTCGAGTTAACACTGACGGGATTTGTGACAGTTCATCAAGGTCCGTCTTGCCGTGACATCATGATCAAGCTGATCAGTCCAGTTCTTCGCGTGGATCGAGCAATGGAAAGGGCGAGCTGCCGATGCGCGTACCAAAGAGATGAGGCAAATGGTCCGCTGTAGGTGCTTTCTCCTCATCGCTTCCCTCGCTAAGTGAGCATACAGCCATCATCAATGGCCTGTACTTCGGCTTGCTATGGAATCTGGTCCCGATCTCGGTCACTCTGATCTCGTTCTTCTGGCATGTCGACGAGTACCTGTACCATCACCCAGCTGATGTATACGCAGCTACGTCGTCATCGCGAAGCGCGATCTTACCGTTTCAATCGCATTCACGTCGATCTCGCTATTCTCGATGCTGCAGATGCCGTTGAATGTCATTCCCACCTATGCGAGTCTCCCTAGCCAAATGTATCGGCGGTCCCGCTGATATTGGGGACCTTCGGTGGACAGGTAGTGATTCTACTTCAAGCCCATGTTTCCGTTAAGCGTATCGAGGAATTCCTGCTCGAGGATGAAGGTGAGTGGGCGTTACTATGCCCCAGCTCCACTGACATACTCGCAGTCCCGGACTGGGTCTCGTCTCTCAAGAGACTGCCAAATGCTTCGTCATCAGAGCCGACGAGGATTGGCTTCGAGCATGCCACTCTCCGGTGGAACTCTGGTAAACAGAGCACTTCGGACACCAAACCCGAGCAAAAGAAGAATCCTTCACCCTCTGCCTCGGTTACCAGTGCCGGCGACACAGCAGTCGACTCGCCAGACCCAGTCGTCTTCGACCTGTCCAATCTCACCATCGACTTTCCCATAGGCAAGCTCAGCGTCATTACCGGTCCGACTGGAGCAGGCAAGACCGCCATCCTTATCGCGTTGCTGGGCGAGATGGAGCTGCTCGAGGGGAACAGCTGGCTACCAAAGGCAATGACACAGGTAGACCCGAATACAAAGTTGCGCAACTCGATTGCATATGCGGCGCAGACTCCTTGGCTTCAGCAGAGGTCGATCAAGGATAACATCCTTTTTGGTGCCGAATTCGATGAAGCTCGCTATGAAGCTACGTTGGACGCTTGTGCATTGTGAGTATCAGCTACGCTTAAAGGATCGCTCTGAACGACTCAGACTGCCCGATCTTGATATGCTGGAGGACGGCGATTCGACGGAGATCGGGGCGAAGGGAGTGAGTAGCTCTGCATCTGCCCATCGGCGGTCAGCTGATTCTGCTATACCAGGTTTCGCTCAGTGGCGGGCAGAAAGCCCGCGTTGCTCTCGCTCGAGCAGTATATTCCTTCTCTCAGCATCTTCTACTCGATGATCCGCTTGCGGCGGTTGACTCCCACACGGCCAAGCATCTTACCGATAAGTGCTTTAATGGACCGCTTCTCGAGGGCCGCACTATCGTAAGTCACCGCACATCACGGGTGACGCTCTCAATGTCTGATCGTACTCGTCTCGCTAGATCCTCGTCTCCCATCATGTCGAGATGCTCCTCCCCTCGGCCCACTATATCGTCCGGATACTCGACGGGCGGGTCGATTATCAGGGCACACCGGATGACCTGCGGTCAAATGGCGAGCTTGACGGTCTTCTGGCCACTGAGGAGGCGGAACTCAAGAAGGACGAGCCGATCAAGATCAAAGAGGAGGTTGAGGACGAGGTGAAGGCCGTCGAAGGCGGCGATGAGAAGGTCGTAGCCAAAAAGAAGGAGGGGCCGGGAAAGAAGCTCGTCCAGGGTGCATTGATCTCGCTGTAGAGATACGCAGGGATGAGCAGCTGACGATGTCTAGATGAGGAGAGACCTGTTGGCAACGTCAAATTGGAGACCTACAAGTTGTACATCGCGGCGGCTACAAGGATCACCTGGATCTGCTCTCTGGCTGTATTAGGTGAGCTAGACTTCCAAAGTTCAACGACGACTCATGGGTCCATCAGTGATTAGCCAGTTCTTCACAATAGGCGAGAGGTATTGGCTGAAGCTGTGGGGAGAAGGTGAGTTGTCCGTGCGGAGCGCAATGAGTCCGCTTACGATGGGTTTAGCCTACTCTACTCAATTACAGTCGATTTTGGCCTTCGTCCGACCGGCATTTTCAGACCAGACTCAGCATCATTATTATGTCGACGTACATCAGCACATCCTGCATCATGGAAGCGGGAACGCTACCATGGCCGCTGCTCTCGACTTTCACTTGCCGCGCCGGTAGGTTTCTTCCTCATCCCCGGGAGGCCCGCTGAAAACGAGTAGACCGTCTGCTGATGCTCATCCGGGCTTCTATCTCGGGATCTATGCCGCGATCGGTGAGTATCATCTTTATCTTCTTTTGCCGCTGATCGAATGGCGAAAGTTGTCGGTGATGCGCTATTGGGCATTTTGTCCGCAGCTGTTGGTGGATGGGGACAGTATAGGGCAGCTATGTAGAGGTCATCCCAGGGGTCGGTTACGATTCTGACGAGATTTGACCGATCAGTAACCTTCACAATCGCCTACTCGATGTCGTCATGCGAGGTCAGGATATGCCTTCTCTTGTATGACCGCTCGTTTAAGCTTGCTCGTCTAGCCACGGTCCGCTTCTTCAATGTCACTCCGGTTGGTCGGATCATCAACCGCTTCTCTCGAGGTAGGCCAAGTTCTCGTAAGCTTAGTTGGACTGACGGGTCGTACAGATATCGAGACCATCGATACTAGTCTCAGCTCTGGCTTGCGGACGGTCATCGTTTACGTTGCGAACCTCTTCTTTGCAGTCGTAAGCGCTTCGATCAACGACAATCCGCAGTATTGATCGCCTCTCACAGGGTGTCGTTGCCGTCATAGTCCCGTGGTTCTTGGTGCCTGCTGCCATCATCAGCCTCCTCTACTACCGTTACTCTATCCTATACGTAGGTCCACCTCGCTCTGCCATATCATATATCAGCTCATTCGGTATACAGTTGCGCGTGTGCAGAAGTTTGCGTCGACTAGAAGCTACTGTAGGTAACCAATCTCAATATGCGGTGAGCTGACGCCGCTGCAGTCAAAGTCGCCGATCTTGTAGATCGCCCCCTGCCTCATTGATTGAGATACTGACTTTGGCAGTTCCGGCTTTGCCGAGCTTTTGGACGGAGTTGTGTCTGTCCGGGCGTTCTCCGTTGAAGCGAGATTCATGAAGACGCTCTGCGAGCACGTCGACAAGACTCATTCCGCTCATTACTACTACTGGGTATGTCCATCCACGTTCGACCGCATCTTCTTGCTCACGACCAACCACTCTTAGATGATGAACCGATGGGTAGGCATCATGAATCGAGGGACTTGACTGGGCTGATTCGTTCAGCTCTTGTTACGTTTTGATGTGCTTGGCGCCTTCTCAGTCGCTTTCACCACCCTTTTCGCCCTGAGCGGTGCCGTTCAACCGGGTTCGGCAGGCATGGCCATCCTCAGCGCCCAAAGCTTCGTGTCCGCCTGCTACTGGGTGTCCCGCTTCTGGGGTCAGCTTGAAATGGATTTCAACGCAGTCGAGCGGGTGCAAGAATACCTCATCCTCCCTCAAGAACCGCCCGCTACCATCACCAATCACAGACCGCCAGCCTATTGGCCCTCCTCCAGTGGCGGGGACAGCTTCCTGAGCATACGGAACCTGGAAATCAGATATGCACCGGATCTGCCAGCGGTTTTCCGGGGATCCTTCGACGTCAAGGCGGGCGAGAAGATCGGGTTGATTGGCAGGACGGGATCGGGGAAGTCGACTTTGGCGATGAGTATGCTTCGGTTCGCGGACCCTGCATCGGGGAGCATATGGCTTGATGGCGTCGATATCACCACCATTGGGGTGGACGATTTGGTGACCCGCTCCTTCTGTGGGTTGCATTCCGCTGATCCTCCATCTCAGCGATCGCGGATCACTTACATCCCTCAAGGTATGACGACCCATGATGGAAGCTATCATGCTGATCCTTTCAGATGCCGTCCTGTTCTCGGGCACCGTCCGAGAGAACCTCGACCCCTTCAACGAGCACTCCGAAGAGGATCTCCTCGATGCACTCGCACGTGTGAATCTTGGCCCTCGAGATACGCCAGACGCCAGTGGGGCGCCAAGCCGCATCGCCTCCTCTCACCGATTGGCAGCTATTGCTGCGGAAGTGACCAATGGCCGACCAGCATCACCAGCAGGATCGACGGGGGGTACCAAGTTGACCATCACGCTGACCAGCGAGGTCTCGGCTGGAGGAAGCAACTTCTCGCAGGGCCAGAGGCAGTTGGTCGCGATGGCGAGGGCGCTATTGAGACGATCAAATCTCATTGTCCGTACATTTTCCGTCAAGCATTTGGGGAATGCTGACGAGCAACGATAGATTATGGACGAGGCGACGGCGTCAGTCGACTTTGCGACCGACGAGGCGATACAAAGGGCTATCCGGACCGAGTTTAAAAGCTCGACGCTGCTGACCATCGCTCACCGTCTCTCCTCGGTCATAGATTACGATAGACTACTCGTGCTTTCGGACGGGAAGGTGAGCTCGTATTCATACTCCAGATCTCGGAACTGACTCTGACTTCCGGTGACAGGTCGCGGAATTTGACACGCCCATCGCAAGTCCATCATCTTCAGCAATACCGCGGCTGACTCTCGTAGACACTTCTTCGGCGGCAAGACTCGCTGCTTCGGAATTTGTGCGAGAAATCTGGGAAGTATCGCGAGCTCTTCAGGGCGGCAGAGCGGAAGGAGAAGGGCGAGATACAATAGAATGCATAATGCATACCGGAATGTACCTAGAGTATTCGATCGGATAACCTCCTGTGGTTCTAGCATCAGCTGGGACGGCCATGATACGCCTCCTCATTGAGAGCTTGTCAACACGGCTTCGCCGGACAATAGGTGGTCACCGATCCTAGCAAATTATCATTATTGAAGCAGGTTTAGAATGTGGAGCCGATGACATCCTCGGTGAGAAAATGTTGTGAAGATATGCAAAAGGTTGATACATAATCACACTGTCAAGTACAGAAACAAATCTACTGGGCTACTTGAGCTCCTGCTGATAACCAGAAATGGATGCGGTGGTGTTGACATTTCCGGGCTCTCGACTCTCCGTCCGAGAGCCCAACGCGTGACTTCTTGATTCGGCAATGATGACATTTGCGTTGGGTTTTGGTTGGCTGCGTTTTGGCAATAGTGCACGCTAGAGAAGATAAGAAACCCGATACCAGGCTCAGCATCTCCGTTCCGTCATATTGGCAAACGAGTTTATCATCTTTCTGGCAATTATCACATCGGTCATCACCTTGACACTTGAGATCCCAGGTACCCTCTGAATCTGAATTTTGCAATGACAGTAGTCACCTCAGTCAGTATTGTCGCTTTGTCCCAATCAGTGTCTGCACTTACACGTAAGAGTGATGTCTGGTGAAGACATAAACACATTCACAGCACGTGCCCATGCTTCCTTACCAACTCGTGCTACGACGCTTGGAGTTGAGTTGGCAATGTCAGAGTATGATGAGTGCTTGAGGTCCTGGAGAGCAGGACCGGCTAGAACAAGCTTTTATTAGATCAGGGGCTTAGGGGGTCAAATAGATACCTACTAGTGCTTCTTGACGGAGGAGCTTGTGATTTGGACTGTTCAGACAACTCACTAGTGCTAGTTGCTGATAGAGGAGATGGTGAATCGCGGAATGGATCAAACCTGCTAGCACGGCGTGTTGATCGAGGTTCTGATCCCCCCTCCACCTGGCCTTCTTGATATGAGTATTGATATGGGTAGTTTGGATGTGCAGTGTCAGTGGTTCCAACAATCAATTTGTCATACCATGGCTCCTGAAACAAAAACATCAAGCAAAAATTGCATTGCGTGACAAGAGACTTACCTTGTTTGGGTCGTAGAAGGGCATATCTTAACAGCAGGTGCTTGCCAAAACTGAGAGAGAATTTGTCAACGACTTGTGCTCTGAGATTAGCAAAAGGGGAAGAAAGCATTCTTAGGATAGGGAGGTCATATATTTCCGGCCTGCGTACAACCCGCTGCAATAGGATGAATGGACGTCCAAAAAGAGCCTTTGAAAGGACTGCTACAATGACATCATTGTTGTTACGGGGGACAGGTGGCAGGTGGTCTGACAGAGCTAAAGCTGCATACAAGTCATGGCGAGACTATATAATAGCGGTTAAGGGGAAGATACGTCTACGAGTTACCTCAAGTACCCAGAGCGAGGCGGCATTTCGACGAATCTCGTTGATTTCGTCGAGTGGCGATTTGTGATGTGGCGTTGTCCATGACGGTGTCAGGAACCCCCCCTCCATAAGACTCAGTTATGTTTGGCTTGTTCTAGTTTGGTCTCCACTCACAGCCATAGCCAATGAGATAAGTCCTCCCTCAATAGTGATGGGAAGTCATATTTTGACAAGGTAAGTGTTAAGGGTAATCCTTGATTGTAATGTACCGTATACCCAGACTTGCAATCAAGGTATAGATTCCGAGCTTCTACTAGACGGTACGAAATGTGACTGATTTTAAATCCATAATCCAGCAGGCCGATCTCGCACGATGACATTCAATGCATTGCTCTTATCAGCCAAATCCGTCACCGATCCGTCACCCGATCATAATACTCCTCATTCCCCTCCGCCCAACCCTCCTCATCCTCCCCAATCCCATCCACCTCCTCCCCCGTCCCCCTCTCTCTCCGAACTCCACCCCTCCCCGCAGACCCAATCACCATCCGATCCCCATCCCCATCGTATTCGCCTTCGCCCTCCCCTCCTCCCCAGTCGTCTCCGTCCTCGTCTAGCAGGTCCTCGTCACCCTTGAAGCTCATGAACGCACGCATTCGAGCGGCAGCTTGAGCACGGGAGATCTCGTCGTTCCCGCCTGGATCGGGATCGGGTGGTAGTCGGCGAGAACGAGGTTTGGTACTGGGAGATTGGGGGACTTGGGAGAGTGACATGTTTGCAAGGGATTGAGCGGTAGCTCGGGATGAGTCCCGCTCGCTGAGGGATAGCGTCTCCGCGATGGGCCTGGTTGTTCAATCCGCTGAGGCTGCGGTATCTATGAAGGTGAACGTACAGTAAGACCCCATTCTTCGCCAACCGCCCTTCTCCAGCTTGGATCCTCTCCAGCGCTCGGACCTTCCCGCTCCGACTCCTCCTCCTCGCACTTGCCGAACTCTCAGCTAGGGAGCCCACTCCCATCTTCTCGATCCCATCATCCATCTGCGCCATCAAGAGTTCCTGTTCTCGGTGAAGGAGCTGTTGGCGCGAGACGAGCAGCTTCTCGCGCACCGGATCGGGAGTGGGCGAGGTGGATGACGATGCGATGTTGGGGAGTGAAGGAGAGCGTGGAGGGGAGAAGATGGAGGAGTTGAGGACTCGCTCGTTTCGCTCGAGGCGGGCTCGGACTTCGGTGAGGGAGAGGGCGGAGATTTCGTCTGGGGGAAGAGCTGTGACGGAGGGTAGGGATGAACGGCGGGTTGAGGGAGGCATGTTGAAGATAGAAGAGGGGTGTCAGACACGGAAGAGAGGAGGGAAAAATCGGGCAGGAGCAGGATTCGAGTGGAAGGAAGCTGTGAAGTGGCCTGATGGAAAGGAGAAGACCGGCGCCAGTGTCTAATTTAGCTTGTGATGCACCTCCACCTTCGCACGTGTCCCATCTAGGCTCGCTGTTGGCTGTGTAGGCGGGATGCATATCCTCTTAGACCTAGCAGGATCCCGCTGTCACCTGATGCAGCCCTTCCACTCCTGTGCGGCAGAAAGTGGTCGGACGTGATCCATGAATACCTTGTCCCGAAAGATGCAAGTTGCGATCGCATGCAAGGGTTGATGGGGAGCAACAAGTGATCCTGCCGGCTGTATATCCTAAACTGAATATATATGTACCGTCTGATTACCGATACGTCAATCTGCAAGATCCCGTCAGCATCGCCCAATCCGCTGATAGAGCACACGTACACAACAACCTCGTCAAAATATTCGTCGAGTGCCCACTGATCCTCTTATAGATAGTCTCCACCTCCTCCTCCCCCACATCACTGATATCCGCCATCAAATACGCGATATCCCCTTTACTATCCGAGAACTGCTTGACGATGTTATGGTGGCTGAGCACGTCGTTGACCCGCCGCAACACACCCGGCTCGTTCTTGTGCACGTGGCAGACTCGGATATGTCGCTCGTCCTCGGTAGTGATAGCTCGGAGGTCGACCTCGGGGAAGTTCACACCGCCGATAGTGGTTCCGTAGTTAAGATATCGGACTAGGGCTGTGCCGACTTCTGATCCGATCGCTCGCTGAGCTTCCTCGGTCGACCCGCCGATATGAGGGGTGAGAATGATGTTTTGGATGTTCCGTAAACGCATGATGAAGTCACCTAGCTCTGAGTTGAAACCGGGTCCATTGGATCCTGGTTCTTTCGGATAGACATCAACGGCAGCGCCAGCCAGATGTCCCGATTCGAGTGCAGAGGCGAGTGCAGGAAGATCGACCACTTGTCCCCTAGCATTGTTGATGAAGAAAGACCCCGTCTTCATCTGCGCAAACTCGACCTCGCCGATCAAACCGATCGTATCCGGAATCTCGGGAATGTGGAGAGTGACGAAATCTGCTTTGGCGAGCAGGTCTTGTAGCGAGTCGACCTGCCGTGCTGAGCCAAGGGGCATGATCGGTACGACATCGTAGTAGATGACACTCATTCCGAAAGCTTCCGACAAGACCGACAATTGCGAGCCGATATGACCGTACCCGACGATACCTAAAATCTTCCCGCGGATCTCCCAGCAGCCTTTCGAGAGCTTATTCCATGTTCCCGCACGCATCTCTCCAGCGCGATCGACAAGTTGACGGGAAAGAGCGATGATCTCGGCAATGACGAGCTCGGCAACGGAACGGGAGTTGGAGAAGGGGGAGTTGAAAACGGCGACACCGTGTTCGGCCGCATGGAGCAGGTCCACCTGATTGGTGCCAATACAGAAGCAACCGATTGCAAGAAGCTGTTCGTTGCATTGTTGAGTAGCAGAAGAAAGGTGGGAACAGATTGATCAGCAATTGTACATCCCATCGCCTTTAGATGCAGAGCTCACCTGAGGACACGCGTCAATGACCTTTGCTGTCATTTTCGTCTTACTCCGGATCCCAACTGCATGGTAATTTGGCAGTCTCTCAATGAGCTCCTCCTCGTTAAATGCTTTCGTGACATGGTCGACCTATTGGCAGCAACAGATCAGCTTTCCAATCCCTCTTCATCTGGAGGCCTTCCGAGTCTCGGTCACCCACCTGGAACCCAAACGACTTCAGGTGATTTGCGGCGTCCACATTTATATTCTCCAACAACAGCACCTTCAATTTCCCCTGCCTCTTCCCGTGCGCTTCGCCATTCGGTTGTTCCTCCGCCAGAGGATAATCAGGCGGTAAGAACGCGGTGAGTTGACGAGCGATGCTATGTATCCCGATAGACGTGCTACGATTCCGACCGGATGCGCCTGACGGAGAAGTCGAGAAGGAGGTGGAGAATGTGTTTCGTGGGGAAGTGCCGGCTGCAGGGGAGGTGGGGACGTAGCTGGATATTGGGATGCTGCGGGTATTGGCAGTTATGGGGATGCTGACGAGGTCAGCAAATGCGGAGATAGTGGAATACTTGGGAAACGCCCGGGATGTGGCGACAACCCGGAACTTACAAGGCTGGTGGATCGGATGCGGAGACAGACGTCCGTCGCCCGTTCTGCAGAGGTGTAGTTGGCGCCATGACGAACAGCAATGGCGAATAGATCCCTCAGAGATGTTGTTTATCGCAGTACAAGGGATTCCAATCCGGCCAGGATCCTTGAGTTAGCACAATATGATACAATTGAGATTGAACGACTCGAAGCAGAAGGCGGAAATTCGGAAATCTCAGAGAGCACGTCAATTCGACAAAGGGATTAGCCTAAGTCGCACGTTTTCTAGTTGTTTTACGGGCATTTCCCTGTTTTATTCAACCAGATTTCCGTCGGAGGTTGCATGTGTAGATGCGCATCCAGACAATTTCCCAGCGGTGTCCCAGCATGGACATGGGTTGCTGATAGGTATTTGCTGTCGAACTCACTCCGAAAACTCCCTCACCGATCCCTCATCATGGACTTCCTCCCCCTTCCTCCCCTCCCCACCCAGCCCCGACAAACATCCGCCATCTCCCCCCACTCCCGACACTTCCACTCTTTCCGACATCCACTATTCATCAAGCACCCCTCTCCCATCAACCACATCCATTTCTGTCCCGCCAAACCACATCACTATGCCGTCACTTCGTCGTCTCGCGTCTTGGTCTATGCACCCAAGACAGGGAAGGTGGTCAAGACGATCTCGCGGTTCAAGGATACTGCGAGGAGTGGAGCATTCAGGAAGGATGGGAAGCTCATCGTTGCGGGTGGTGAGGATGGGCTGGTCCAGGTTTTCGATGTTGGGAGTAGAGCGGTGTTGAGGAGTATGAAGGAGCATAATCAGTCAGTCACAGCGTTTCTCGGGTGGGCGCAGCCACTGATTTCATACACAGACCTGTCCATGTCACACTCTTCTCCCCGCATCAACCTCGAATCGTCTCCGCCTCTGACGACAATACCGTCAAGCTCTGGGATCTCTCCACCCAGACCTGTCTATCCACCCTATCCTCCCACACCGACTACGTCCGCTCCGCCCTCTTCCATCCCACCTCTCCCCATCTCATCTTTTCCGGATCATACGACTCCACCTTCCGATTACACGATACTCGACTCCCACCCGAATCCGCAAACACCATCACAATGCGCCACGGCGGCGCACCTGTCGAGGATATCCTCGCTTTCCCCAGTGGCGGCGTGGCGGTCACCGTCGGTGGACCGATATTACGAGTCTGGGATCTGACTATGGCAGGGAGATGTGTACGGGCTTTGAGCAATCATCAGAAGACGGTGACGTGTGCTACCTTCGATGGTGCGAAGGGCAGGGTTTTGACGGGTGGTTTGGATATGATGGTCAAGGTGTATGATACGGAGGAGTGGAAGGTGGTGCACACCATGCGGTACCCGGCGCCCGTCCTCAGCCTCGCAGTCTCAGTAAGTGGAAAGGTCCAGAGTAGCGCGACTTGCGGACTGATCTGTACTTAAGCCCGACGACACGCACATAGCCGCCGGAATGACCGACGGTACCCTTTCCGTCCGACGACGGGAACCCAAAACCTCTGAAGCCGCCGCGCGGGACGCCAAGCAGACGGCAATCGCTGGAGGCTCGTATGAATACTTTGCCGATATGGAGACAGTTTTCGGAACCGGCTATGTCAAGGCCAAGGGCAAGGATTTGCCACCAATAGTCGGGCCTGCCGATGAGTTCAGGGTGGAGACGAGACGGATGGCGAGATTACGGGAATTCGATCGATATTTGAAGGCTTTCAAGTACTCCGCGGCGCTCGATGCGGGATTGAAGAGGGTGGGTCTGACTCGTTAGTCGGAAGCTGATTATGATGGCAGGATGTACGGCCGTCAATAACTTTTGCTCTGATCCAAGAGCTCATTTTGCGCGATGCACTGCGGATAGCCCTGTCTGGGCGAGATGATGTGACTTTGGAGCCAATTCTCGCATTCCTGGCGCGACATGTTACCGATACGCGATTTGGCGAGATGGCTTCGGATGTCGCAGGCGTGATCATTGGTACGGAGATAAGATACCAAAGCAGTTTCCCACGCTGATTTGTATCTCGTCGCAGATATCTATACACCTATACTTGGGCAGTCCCCATTGATCGATGAGATGATGGGCAAGCTGCAGAATCGGATAGAAAGGGAGTTGGGGTTCCAAAGGGAGTTGATGAAGTTGCGAGGAGCGCTGGATATGACGCTTTCTCAAGTCAGTTCGCTATTTTCTCTCGCCGTCCGGTCGCTCATGTGAGGTGATAGGCTGCGATGAGTCAGCTGGTCGAAACTTTGTAGCTATATTCTAGCCGACATGGGACTTGAGTGGCTTCTTGCTGTCATGTTTCGAATCTGCTTCCGCGTACACGTGATTTGTTTGAACGCGTCCAGTCCGGTAATGTTCCCGCTCTACCTTTGCTTCACGTTCGTTGCCGTTTCTGCTACTCCAGACACTAGACGCTACTTCGGGGTTCTCGGAGTGTGGAGAGGCTGCAGAAGCTCGCGCGTTCGCTGCTCAATCCTCTCATAGCGCAGACTCCACCTTCCCCCTTCACCATTTGCCTCGTCACCTCAAGAAGACCCAGTCACAATGGTAGGTCTCGGCTGACCCATAGGCACCCTTGCGAGCTTACGATGGGCCTGAAAGGTCCGAATGTCAGCTGATGATTCGTCTCAGCCGATGTACGGGAATGAGACGACTTCGGCGGCCAAGCCGCAGTTCGAAATGGGTCAGTCGCCATATCCCCCGTCTTGACCGATTGCACTCCAGCTCGATGTGGGCTCCGGGTGATGGTGCTGACATTTCAATGTAGACAAGGAGGCGGAGAACCAGTTCTGTCGCTTCGTGGAGAGGATGCCTGCGGTGAGTAGTTCTGCTTGACCGACGCTCGAAGCAGGCGAGCACCCGCGTAGCCTTGCTATTGCAGCGGGCACCGGGTGCCATCGTGTCTGCGAAAGTCAGCCTTGCAGCTGGACAGGCTTACTCATATTTGTTTTGAACAGAGAGCGGACGGTATGGTCCGTCTCTTCGATCGAGGAGTGAGCTACTTCATTTACCTGAGGCTTACCTGACATCGTCAGGACTACTACTCCGCACACGGTCCCGACGCTATCCTAGTCGCCCATCAAGTCTACAAGACCACCAATGTCCTCAAATTTCTCGGACCAGGCTTGAACTCCTCCATACCCTCATCCTCCATCTCCGCACGGGGCCTCCCCTCTGTCACTATCTCCATGAAACTCACCAAAGCCTTCCTACGCGAGTGCCTTACTACCAAGCAGATGCGTGTGGAGATCTACGAACCCGGAGAGGGCGCGGCGGGTCGCAAGAATCATACTCGGTGGGAATTGTATAAGACCGCTAGTCCCGGGAATATCAGCCAGCTCGAGGATCTCCTTTTCAGCCATGAGGATCTGGTGGCGAATGCGGTGTCAATGGCATCGAGGGTGCATGTTAAAGACGGTCAGAGGACAGTGGGGTGCGCGTTTGTCGATGTTCAGGAGAAGTTGATAGGTGTGGCGGAGTATGTGGAGGATGAGAATTTCGGGAACACCGAGGTAGGGCGTCCTTGATTCCTTGACGAGCAGCTTGCCCTGCTTTCTCCGGTGCTATTGTATTTACTGATCAATGTCTTAGTCTCTGCTCATCCAACTCGGCGTAAAAGAATGCTTGCTCCAGGCGGACGACAAGCGGGCAGATCATGAGCTCACCAAACTTCGCACACTGGTCGAGCGTTGCGGCGTTATCGTTACGGAGCGCAAGTCGGGTGTGTCGAGTCTCGGTCTCGTCGCTCCAAGCTCATGACACCGTAGCCGACTTCATTCCTCGTAACGTCGAGCAGGACTTGAACCGCTTACTCGACGAGTCCAACTCTGGCGTCGCCCTTCGTGGGTCCTGTACACCTTCTCCTTCTGTGCTGAAATTTATTTCAAGCCGAATTCGATCTCAAAAACGCCATGTCTGCCCTCTCAGCCCTCCTCATCTATCTCAGCCTACTCTCAGACATAAGCCTACACGGGCAGTTCCGACTTCACCGTCACGACCTGTCGCAATATATGAAGCTCGACGCATCGGCCCTGAAAGCGCTGAACCTCATGCCAAATCCTCAGGAGCTTGGCGGAAGCAAAAACATGAGCTTGTTTGGCCTGCTGAACCGATGCAAGACGAGTCAGGGACAGAGGTTGCTAGGAAGGTGGCTGAAACAGCCTTTGATCAACCTACATGCGATCGGTCAGTGTCTCCGTCCAGTTTTCTGCTGGTCTGATGCGACACAGAGTCGAGGCAGAATATCGTCGAAGCCTTCAACGATGACTCCGTCACTCGTCAAGCTCTGCAGCATGTGAGTAATGATATCAATTTCGGGCGTTGATGGCTTATTTGAATCTCGGTGAGAACGACATCCTCGGAAGATTCCCTGACCTGCATCGAATCTCGAAGCGATTTCACAGGCGTATAGCCGGATTGGAAGATGTCGTTCGAGTCTACCAGGCGATCGGGGTGGTGAGGAGAATGGTAAGCATGAACGTCCGCTGACGTCGTTACAGCTGGACAAGCTCATCCCCCGCTTAAACGATATCGAGGCAACAAACCAAGTCAGCAAGCAACTCATCGAGGAGATTTACCTTACGCCTCTCCGCGTAAGTGAGGCTTGCCTGATCTCATATCGCGCCTGAATGCGAATCCAGGAACATGAGGAGCGTCTTAAGCCGTATTGCCATATGGTAGAGGAGACAGTCGACCTCGACGAGATAAATAGCCATAACTTCGTCCTTTTGCCGACTCTGGATAATGAACTTGGCCGTCGCCGTGATGACCTCATGGGTATTCGCGATCAGCTTGATGTCGAGCATCGTCGCATGGGTGCGGAACTCGGCGTTGACATCGAGAAGAAACTGCATCTGGAGAATCATCAGGTTCACGGATACTCTTTTCGTATCACTAAAGCGGTATGTCGCAATATTTGCCCCAGGAGTGAGACTGATCGCTGCGGTAGGAAGCCGCCTTGATCCGGAACAACAAGAGTTGCATCGATCTCTCGACTCAGAAGTCCGGCTCGATCTTCACGACTGCGCATCTGAGGGGATTGAGTGACGAGTATATCAGGCTCCAGAAGGACTATCAGAGGTACCAAAATCATCTCGTTAAGGAGGTCGTCAACATCGCTGGTATGTCTACTGTGTAACGGATTAATAAGGCGACTGACAGAAGCCGCTAGCATCCTACACGCCTGTACTGGAGATGCTTGACAATCTGATTGCCGCGATCGATGTTACTGTCAGGTGCGCGCAGATGACCGATTTGCTGTCTTCGCTGACCACTGAGAAGCTTTGCGCATATCTCGTCGCAGTCGTATATCCCCTACGTCAAGCCGAAGTTGTCTGAGAAGGGTGACTGTCGCCTCAAGTCGAGCGAGCGGAGCTGATCATACGCAGGTACTGGCGATCTCGTCGTCAAGGGCGCTCGCCACCCCTGCCTCGAGGTTCAGGACGATATGACTTTCATCTCGAACGATCATGAGATGCACAAAGGTAGGTCATAGATACAGGTTGAATGATCCTGATAGATGCACCAGGCTCGAGCGAGTTTATCATAATCACGGGTCCGAATATGGGCGGCAAGTCAACCTATATCCGCCAGATTGGCGTGATCGCCCTCATGGCGCAGGTCGGATGCTTTGTCCCTGCGGACGAAGCCGAGCTGCCGATTTTCGATTGTATTTTGGCGAGGGTCGGGGCCGGAGATAGCCAGCTGAAGGGTGTGTCGACGTTCATGGCGGAGATGCTCGAAACGGCGACCATTCTGAAGGCAAGTCGCTTCACCTGCATGGCAGACAGCTCTAACTGGGAGCGTAGTCCGCGACGAAGGACTCGCTGATCATCATCGACGAGCTGGGGCGGGGGACGTCAACATATGATGGCTTTGGCCTTGCGTGGGCGATCAGCGAGTAGGTCTCCCGGACCCACATGTCTGAAGACCGCTAATACCATCAGACACATCGCCACCCGCATTCGATGTTTCTGCCTCTTTGCGACCCATTTTCACGAGCTCACGACGCTCGACCAAAGCCTCGGGTGGGTCAAGAATATGCATGTCGAAGCAAATGTAGAATCGATAGGAGAAGGGAAGAAGGAGAACAAGATCACATTACTCTATCAGGTGAAGGACGGTACGCGGCGTCGAATTCGGGCGGATTCCGGACTGAAATCTTACTATCAGGGCTGTGTGACCAGAGCTTTGGGATACATGTAGCTGAACTGGCCAACTTCCCGGAAAGCGTCGTCAAGGTGTGATACTACAATCAGAGCGAAAAGTGATGCTTACCCGCTCGTTTCAGTTGGCGAAGCGCAAAGCTGAAGAGCTGGAAGATTTTGGCGGTGAGGCGACCTGCTTGAGTATTGAGAGCGAACTGACATACCAAGATGGCACATCGGACGGTAGCCTTGCCAAATACTCGCGCTCCGAGACGGACGAAGGCGCAGCTGTGATCCGGGATTTCCTGGATACATGGAAAAGCCGGGTCGGCGAGGAGGACGCGGGCTTGAGTGAAGATGATCAAGTGGCCGAGCTCAGGCGAACGGCCGAGGAGTTCAAGGAGAGGTTCGAGGGGAACCCATGGGTCAGAGGGTTGATGGAGAGCTTCTGAGTTATTGTTGCAAATGCGAAGTACTTCGCGTTGCGAGCACGGTTGGATGTCCACCTAGTCTTGCGTATGCCATGTCTCGGACGATCATGTGCGCACATCGCATCATGTACGTGAACGTGTTCTCAATCCCCGGCAAATGGCTCGGATCTCGACTCGAATACGGCGCATTTTGTTCCGCCGGAAAGGGTTTCGTTCCGAGTTCCGGTCTCCGTTTTCCGACGGAAAAGGTGGTCCGTGCTTCATCGTCATGGCGGAAAGTTGGTTCTGCCTCGTCTCTCTATGTCAGATGCGTCTCTGATGACTGAGCAGATATTGATCGAGTGATTTGGCCGTCGGTCTGCATGATGAAATTGGCCTTGGTACCTTCCCCCCCGCGGGACCGATGACGGATTCGAGCGTGTTCAGACATGTTATAAACCTCTTACCCTTGACGGAACCCGTTCTTCCAGGTCCCTTCTTCACCTCAAGATTCCGAGCAGTCGTCAAAAGCAGCGAGGACACTACCAACCGATTTCTGATTGATATGACTATCAACATTGACTCCTCCGACTCTCGAACAGTCGCCCTCTTCACAGGGTGTTCCGAGCCCACCTCCATTGGGCCCGTCCTCGCCCTAGAGCTACATTACCGCGGATGGCGAGTGATAGCCACCGCACGGAAGGTGGATAGGATGAAGGCGCAGAGAGATTGAGGGCTGCGATGTACGTCTGTGATCCTCACTGCTGCTCGGAACTTCAAACTTGCTCGTGGGGAACAGGTTTTGGCGCAGGACGTGGTTGATGAGACCTCGATCTGAACACCGACCCCACCCGTCTCCTCTCGATCTACGCCGTCAACGTCTTCGGCCCGCTCCGTCTCGTTCAAGCCTGCGCCGAATAGCTCGCCCGTACCGCCAACGATCTGCTTGTTGGACCCTGGCGTGGATCGAGCTCCAGTGATGAACCTCGGGAGCGTTACCGCTGGGGGTCCGCCATGGCTCGGCCTTACGGAAGTTCCATAGTCGGTCTACCTCGTCTTCTCTCTCCCTGTTCGTGCATGGCTGAAGGATCTGTCAGGCGGCGATCCAATGGCTCTCGGAGGCGATGGGGTGGAGTTTGCGCCTCTGCGAGTGAGGGTCATCACCGTCGAGCTCGGTGAGTCTCCCCCCACAACGCGTGTGCATGAGTGATAGTAAGTGCGGCGACAGGGCAGGTGGATACGCCCATGGCGAGCTCCCTCAAACCTTTCCCGATCTCCCATTCCGACCAATCGCCCTACTTCTCAGCCTATCCGGCCATCGCCGAACAAAACCAAACCGAGACGAAGGCGCGCCTGATCAACGCGGACCGGCCAGCGAAAGTGGCAAGGGCGTTGGTCGACGTGGCGGAGAGGAGGAACCCAGCGGGAAAGGTTTGGGTCGGGACGGGGGCTCGGATGCTTCGCTGGATTTGGCCAGTGCTCCCTATCTGGGCGGTGGATGAAATTCGGAGGAAGATACTACACACGGATAACGTGGAGACGCCCGTGTTTTACTTGATTTGTTCTTAGCTCTCGTCTCATGCGAGGCCTCGTCGCCACGATCTTGATTGTCTTGACCGTTTTCTGAAACGAATCGTAACGTCAATTCAGCTGGTAAGACCAGTCAAATCATTACCGGAAATCAGTCAGATGGTCAATCAGAAACAAGCGCCGCTCTTTGTTACATCATGCATGCCAGTTCACCAGGAGCATCAACAATATGCAGGGCTCTTCCCAAAATCCCAAGTCTAGGTCGTAAGGCATCCCATTAAACATACTTTGCGTGGCGAGTTGAATCTTCTTTGAACGCGACTTCGTGTGTGTGCGTTCGAGTGTAATTAGGAGGTGGACACCAGGTTATGCCTCGAGGGGCTGTAGAGGGGTGATGCCTCGTGCAGCGCGCTTCTCCAGCGCCCCCGCCACCCAGCCGACCATGTCGACTTCGGCCCCTTTGTCAGCGAGAAGGAAGGGATGTTGTAGCAATTGCGCGTAGGTCGGTCGGGCATTCGGATCTTTCAGGAGACTAGTGCAACCCGTGAGCATCAAGCGAATGGACAAGAGATAGACGATTTACCATTTCGCAACAAAGTCATGAGCATCGGCGCTGTATCCCTTGGGTAGAGTCGGCGCCGGACCGTAAACGATCGCCTGAAGCTGCGCAAAGACGTTCACGAAGGTTTCCGGAGGATAAGGGTAACAGCCCTTCGCGAGTTCGATGATAGACAGGCCGACGGACCAGACATCGGAAGAGACGGTATATGTGGCGAGCTGGTTCCGCGATTCGCCCTTGATTCGTTCGGGCTACAGGGTCATGAGTGACTGTAACAGCGGGAGGAGGGAAATGACACACAGCCATGTACGATTGACAACCAATGTTTGTCTTGGCGAGAGACTTTTCCAGCTGGCCAGAAACACCGAAATCGCAGAGCTTGATCTCTCCTTTCTTGTTGATCAATACGTTGGTGGGCTTGACATCTGTTCTTCGTTGAGCGTTGAAGGCGCACACGATGGTCCACTCACCTCGGTGCATGATCTGCAACTCATCCTTCAAGAAGCCCAAGCCCCTCACAACGGCCGCCGTGATCCGCCTCAGTACCGGCTCGGGCACTCTTACCTCGGGGCTCTCCTCATCCGGCTTGACCGCCTTCGCCGGAACCCCTCCTCCAGTCAGGGCATCGAGCGATCCAGCATTCATATACTCCATACAGTAGTACACGCAAGACTCGATGGTGAAGGCACCGAAGAACTCGACGATTTCAGGTGCGACGGCTCGATGTAGGATGTCGAGCTCCATGATGATCCCGCTGAGCTTTGACTCGTCTAGTTCGAGGCGGATTTCCTGACCTTTCGTCAGTGACTGCCTAAGTGATCATAGATGGACACACCTTCATGGCCATCATCACCTCCGTTGGCCGATGGAAGACCTGTTGCACCGCGCCATAGTTTCCTTTTCCGAGCTCGCCCACCACCTCGATCTCGTCCATGTTGATCTTGAAGCTCGCTCCATCCTCAAAATCGACACCTTTCGCAGTCAACACAGCTTTCGAGGAGAATTTCAGTGAGCCGGATGGATCCCTAGTTATAGTCAGCATCAGAAAGCTCCAGAGCAATCAATGACTGAGGTCAACTCACACGATCTTCCCGAAGTCCGTGAACTTATTGCCCCCCTCGGGCTTCCCCGCCGGGCCGCCCATTATCCCACTCAACGTCAATCCTCCAGGCGGCCCCAATCTCCGTCCTCCTATACCCGCACGACCACCAATCCCACCGGGCGCACTCGCGCCCATCCCCATGTTGCCCAATGTAGGTCGAAGACCGCCTGGTGTAGATCTCCGCGCGGCGAGACTGAGCGGGCCGGAAGCTGGCCCAGCGACAGATTGACCGGGCGCGCCGACGCCGGCGCCGAGGGCTTGAGAGCGAAGGAGGGCGGACATGGAGGTCGCGTTCGGATTGGGACCGCCGGGACCGTTGATCTGATTGGGAGGTGGAGCGGAGGAGCGGGATGCGGCGATCTGCGAGACGTAGATTAGCCCAGTCTGGATGAAATCTGCCCAGAGCTGCTCGTCGAGCGGGAAAGCTCTGGACGGAAGCCTAGTCCGAGGTGTTCACCCACCTTGTCCATCTTGGCCTGCAAACTAGGAGGCAAACGTGTCTGCATCTGGGGTGCACCGCCCATCCCCAAATTTCCCCTCATACCCATAGGCATCGGCATCCCCCCTCTACCCATCATCCCCGGAGGAGGTCGCCCAGGTGAAGGGCGAGCCATCGAGACATTCGGTGCGGAAGCCATACTTGTGAGAGTTTGAGGGCGGGCAAGTGATGCGGGAGGGATACCATTGGGTTTTTGTATTGGAGCTGCTTGGGAAGGGACGTCTGCTGCGGGTGTTGATGGAGGGGTGTCCTCGGGGCGTGATATTGGTGGCAGATCTTCAGGCTTCGCTGCACCGTCGACCTGCTGTTCTGAATCGCTATCTGGTGGTGAAGGGGAGGGTGAGAGTGGTCGGGCGGATGTGGGTGTTTTGGTCTTCGGCGAGGTTAAGCCATTGGCATTCGAGATGTCGAGGGAGTCGAGGCTCGGTGGAGATGACATGTTTACCAACAATTGAGGAGGTGGAAGGATATATGAAGGTAGAGCCTGACGGGGTTCGGAGAGCCTCCAAACGTTTTCGAAGACTCCTTATCGATCCGGCTATAGTTGAATGGATGAGTTAAATGCAGCACTCGTCTCGCTGCTTAGTCACGTCTCCCTTCGTGCTGTGACGGATTTCTGGCCTGGTTCTCCCAGCCAAGCTTTGTGATCCTTCGACGACCAGCCCAGAAGAATGCACGAGAGGTAAGGTGACGGGGGGAGCAGTGATGGTCGTCCTGGATTACGGGTATTCCGACTATGACTTGCTTCGCGCTGTCTGGTCTTATGAGCCGAGGAGATCCAGGCTATCGAGGAGATGATGAGCAATTGAGATGATGACGAAAGTAGGTAATTTGAGAGCTGTGCCACCAGAATAAGCTTCCGCAGATCGCCGCTGTAGGATCCGCCTCTCCCTCTTAACCTCCGAGATCATCATCTTTCGTCATTCACTCAAAAGCACATGGACAGGGATGGCAGCCTCAGCGCTCAGACAGCGAATCGATCGCACCTTCAAGCTGCTCAGACAGGGCACTGAGCTAGGTATGCTTTCCTCCTCTCCACCGAACTCCAGCTGATTCCCCCCGAGTGATGAAGATGGACCCGATGGGCAATCATGATACAATGTCAATATTCTCCTTCGACTCCTCTCATCCAAAGGTCGATCCTCCATCCGAGTTCGCGACGGGCTCCGACATTGACATCGGTGGTCTGTCCACCTGCCAACTCACAGCTGTACCCTCGTCATCTACCCTCCCCAACCCTCCCCCAAGTCCCGGCGCCGAATCCTCTTCCGCATCATCTTCATCCTCGCACATAGCCTTCCACGGTCACATGTCTCTCCAGGTACCACCTCAATACGCAGGCCGGATACGAACGGGATACGCCTCGTTCCGAAATCGTTCCCGGCCGACGCTGTTTGGAGAGGAGGTCTGGGATCTCAGTATGCACTCGCATATCAAGGTCGTGGTGGGATATAGGGGATGGGAAGGGTGGAGGAATCGTTGGATGTGTAATATACAGACGGACGGACCGATCAGGTGGGCAAAGCTTCCTCAATCGATGCCAGATGCCAATCGCTTGTTTCCATTCGTGTGATGCATCTGAGGAGGCAAGCTGATTCCCGGGATTCAGGACCGACCTGTACCAACACCGCCTCGACCTTCCCCCATCCCCCGCATCCACATCTTCCCGTCGTCCTCTCGACCTCAGCCTCGCCCCTCTACCCACCTTCACGACACTTCACCTCCCCATATTCTCCTTCGTACTGACCAATTCCGGCCAAACAATGCCCGTTCAGATGCAAATGATGGACCAACGTATCCGAACCATCGGATTTTCCCTCCTAGGCGGAGGTCGAGGCAGCGATGGCATGCCTTTCGCCAACACCAGTACTAGTCCCGGCACGAGGGTCAGTGAAGGGACGAAGCGCGTCGGTTCGGCCGGTTTCGGAAGGAGTGACGGCGAGGTAGGGATGGATCCCGAGTTGGAGGAATTGATCGCCGCCGAGGAATTGAGGTATGAACCTGCACCGGTGCAAGAAGGGGGATATCATCGAGTCGGAGGGATGCAGGAGGGAGGTGTACAAGTGACGCCTGGGTGCGAAGGGTATTTTGAGCTTTGCGTGAAGAGTGTGGAGGCGATCTTGTGGGATCCGGAGGCGGAGGTACAGACGGATGACTCGGCAGCGAAACGGCTAGTGTCACGATGAAGTCATCCAATATGCAGCTGCTTGGATTCATGTCGGTTCCGTCCGGCTGCATATTTGCAACCATGGAATCAAACATAGTGCCACATTTGTCCGCCACCAAGCCTTCTTCAAGCGGGACCTAAAATGGACCCTCACTATTCACGACAAGAAATTGGTTCACAATTTGCATTCACTACATCCCTAGCCGTCGGTCATCCATATGCCCAGCCGTGCGCTATCCAACTCACCTCCTCGCCGTCGTGAGCGTGACGAAAGAGCTCGGCATGATGACCGCGACGAGGATGCGGAACGACCTAGGAGACGCGAGCGGTCACGATCACGGGAACGACCTTCCGACCGAGATCGTGATGGGGACAGAGACCGAGTGGGAGTAAAAGAGCGCGACCGTGACCGTGATCGCGACACGCACCGTGCCGAAATTTCACGACACCATCACCGAAGGTGGGTCCCGCCCCATTTCCTTCAGGACATATCCCACATGAAGAATCAAGTCCTGGACAGCGCTCACGTTGATAGCCGGTCCCGAACCCGATCTCGATCACCCCATCGCCGCACCCATCGTCATCGCACCCCTCCTCCAGACTCAGGGTCTGAAAGCGAAACCGAAAGCGAGAGCTCGGACCAGCTGAGACGGAGACGTCGAAAGGAGAGGTCGAGGGAGGAGAAGGAGGTGAGTTCTCTTGATTGAGATTATATTGGATTGAGCTGATTGAGTAGGAGCGGAGGAGGAGGAAGGAGAAGAAGAGGGAGAAGAGGGCGAAGCGGGATAAGGTGGGTCATTGGTTCGCATTTGTGGGAGTGGAGATGCTGATGGGCGGGTAGAAGAAGGGAACGGCGGCTGTTACGGCTCAGTGGGGGAAACATGGGATTATCTCCGAGACCGAGTACGTGGGGACCTTCCTAGATGATTGATCTGCGACGCTGACGAGAATGCCTGCAGTGTGGCGAAGAAGGATTCTGTGCGGTCGGCGCCACGCCATGAGGTTCATAGTTGATGCTTGGAATCGTGACAGGAGTTCCGCACTTGGCTTGTCGAGGAGAGGAAGATCAACCCTGAGACTATGACCAAGGAGCGGACGAAGAAGGAGTTCGCGGTCTACGTGGAGGACTACAATACAGGTTTGTTCGCAACCCCGTGTTTACCCGTCAAGCTGATGCATGCATACTTCCAGCGACCCTTCCCCACGAGAAGGTCTGTTTCCCTTAAATATATGTAGGAAGGACGAAGCTGACCCGCCGCAGTACTACGACATGGCCAAGTACGAGTTCCGGATGAACCTCATCCGCTCTGGCCAGACGGTCCCGCTCGAGGGTCTCGCTTACGACCCGATGGCCGACATCAAAGCGCATTCCTCCTTCCTCAAGGTGGGTCTTTTTACGCACCAACTAGTCGCATGGAGCTGATGGCGACCTCAGTCTCAGGAGAAGGAGAAGAAGACCTTCCTCAGCCGTGAGGAGATCGAGGAGCTCCGGCGTATCGAGAGGGAACGCATGGAGATTGGCAAGAGGAGGATCTTGGGGCTTGACGTTCCGCGCAGTATGGGTGTGCGGACGGAAGAGGTCAGCTCGATGTCGTTCGATTAGGCTGCAGACCGGGATTTCGGGGCATGCAGTACATCACTTTTACCATTCCTGACGACACCTGATCAACGAATGCTTTCCCTCGTTCACGGTATTCTCCACCGGATAACGGGTATCTCTACATTGCAAGCTCACCAAGAACCGCTTGGTTCAAGACACAACTCTTTATTCCCCGTATCTCGCCCAAACATTCTGGTCTAAATCGAAACTCCCTTCCTGGCCCCGCTCCTCCGCACACACGTGTACCGAACCATGTCTGTGGCGGACCCGACTTGCCACCACCCGGCATCTCTGCTGAGGCTTGCCGTCCTCTACCCAATCTATGGCTCGCCGATCTGCTGTCGATCAATTCAGGGTGTGCTCGATCACACCTTACATATAAATCTATCCCAGATCTGACATCCCTCCATCATCCATTCCCGAATATAATTTCGTTGTATAAGTAAAAAGAAGTATAATTCATAATCGAACGACTTTGAATCGCGACTCGAAACAAGCCATCACGACTTGACGATGATATTATCCAATCCGCAAACTACCATGTCTCACTACCGAGCCTCCGCACCATCCCCCTTGCCTCGAATGACTCTACGATCCGCCACGGCACAGCAATTCTTGTACACCTGCAACGCCTCTCCCACTCGACAATGTCCAGAACGCTCAGCAGAGGATTCGCATGGACGAGTCCCATAGTTGTCGCCTACTACTTCCAGCCGACCTACCACAAGCTCGTCCGATGCTTCGCTCGCCTCACCGCCCCTACATTTGCGACCAGCGAAGATGCCACGGATCAGGGGGTGGGAACTTATCGATGAATCTGGTCATCGTCCTCAGGTAAGTGTTCGTGCCTTATGAGAGAGGGCTGCTGATGAACGGTAGTCCGAGTCGAGCCAGATGGATGGCATCACCAGATGACCTCCCTCCTTCTGTCCCTCTCCATCCCACAGTCCTCATCAGATCGATTCTCCGCGCCAGACAATGGCGACCAATTTTCCTACTGGCGAGATCCGCCTTCAATGGGAGAAGATCGCTCGAGTCCAGCACTCCCGTACGACACCTCGCCTCCGCCCCGACTCACGCCAGAATGGAGTCCCACATTCGACGATCAGCTTCACATACCCGAGCTGGATGATGAGATGGAGATGGGAGACCTTGAGGAGGTGTTTGATTTCGTACCGAGAAAGCCGAGTTTTGGCGATGTTGGTTGAGGGAGAAAGGACGGTCTCGAGGTCTGTTACGAGGGGAGTAGGGAGAAGGGAGATGGAGGTTGTGGAGATAAGCGGTATGGTTGGATTGGGAATTGGTGGGTTCTGGCTGAGAGTCCACGGATGGCGGGCGGCAGAGGATAAGGTCAGAAGGAAAAAGTCAGAAGTTACGAGCAAGTCCGCTGGGGAGCGATGAGATGAGAGTGTCACAAATACACAACTGCACTGTCATCCCCTGGGGCACCCATGGTGACGACCTCTTCGGACTGTCTTCCAGCTCGGGACATGCACTGCCGCCCTCAGATTTGATGAATGGATGGCTCGGAAAGATGAGCAATATGGGTGCCACACTGCTGCCTCTGAGCCTGAAACACGCTAATCCGACGCAACCGGGCCAAAGAGGGTCTTGGAACGTGATCAGCAATATTGTGACATGAATGCTTGGCATCAATCCATTTCCCTCTCCATCATCAGACCATCATTTACCTCCCGATATGAGAGCTTCTCACCCGCGGTCATGTACACGTCATGAAGGAGCTTTGACGATTCAGTCTGAATCAATACCTGTCGGTGGCCAGATCCGTGACCCGATCTTCAGCTAGCCCTCGACATAGAGAAGGCCGGCAGGATGACGAACGATACCCCCAGTATGCTGGATGACGGGTGGTGGTCGAGATTTACAGCCGAATTTGCGGATTACGACCTCGGAACGCCGATAGGTACGTCATTCTTCAATACACATCCTACCGTCAGCTGAGCTACATTTCAGGCTTCGGAGCTTTCTCGACAGTCTATTCGGCGGTGTTCAGACCTCCCGCCCTTGATGATCGCGATGACCATATTGTGCGGCCCGAAACGCGAGAGTGTGCGATCAAGGTATCGAGCTCGCATCCGGATATCGACCAGCTGTTCAAAGAAGCGAAGATGCTGGGCTTGAGCCGGCACCCCAACATTCTTCGGTAGGCGTCCTGCAATCGCTGATTACAATACTGAAAGTTGGGATACGCAGGATTCTAGCCACCTTCACACTTCCACCTGACCACCGGCGCATCGCTATCGTGACACCCTTGATCGCTGGCGGTTCACTTGCCGGAATTCTCGATTGGCGATCTCGACTTACCCCCTCCCTAGAACGTCAGCGCTTCCCTCGCTTCCACCTAGGTGCACGAAGAGTCGACGCTGTGCAGGACAACGGAAAGCTAGGCGAGGAGGAGATCAAGGCGGTAGTGATGCAGGCGCTGGAAGGCCTGGTTTACCTTCACGGTCGGGGTTTCCTACACGTGAGTATGGCGAGACCTTGGAAAGCTGTTCCAGCTATTGCACGGTTGAATTTATGCTGACTTGTCGCAGAGGGATCTCAAGGCTGGGAATCTTTTGATTGCGCCAGACGGGACTGTCCTCCTCGCCGACTTCGGCGTGGGAGGAGATCTCAATGAGCCAAGTACAACTGCCGTCGAGGGCCGGTCACTTCCGGCGGCAGACGAAGTACGTTTCGGACCCGAGACGCCACGGCCTGGTAAGACTCCAGGAAGTGCTATCAAAAAGTCAACAGCTGGCTATGTCGGTAAACGGAATAGCTTTGTCGGGACCGTAGAGCACCTCTCCTGTCACAGGGATATGCTGGACTAATGAGAGACGCAGCCGAGCTGGATGGCTCCAGAAGTGGTGCTCGGGCAGCAGTACGATGCGAAGGCCGACATCTGGTCTCTAGGAATCACTATTCTAGGTCAGTCACTTGCCGTGCCACTGTTCTCCTCGAGTAACGCCGCACAGAGCTCGTATATGGCTCAGTCCCCGGCATCGAACAAACACCCAGCGCAATCCTCTCGCACACGGTCAATGATGCTCAGCCCTCACTTGATCGGGGATCCGGCGGGTTCAGCAAGCATATGAAGGAGTTCGTGGATGGGTGTTTATGCAAGGATGCCAAGCAAAGGTGGGGTCTTTGAAGTCATCAAGGTATGCACGCTGACTTCAGACCAGATCGACAGCGGCTCAGGCGTTAGAGCATGTCTGGATGAAGGGTGCGAAGCGAAAAGCATTTCTCGCCGAGTCTCTGCTTGGTACGTCTACCCTTCAGATTTTCCGGTCTGTTCTGACCAAAGCAGGGGATGTCCCGCCACTTGAGCATCGACAAGAGATCCGTGAGTCTTTTCTTCCCAACTTTTAAAGCGTGTTGAAGGTCCAGGCCGAATCCCTACGAAGTCCTCCCTCAACAGCTTTGCCTCCACCTGGGACTTGTCTGCGACTCCTTCTATTTCCAACTCTCCAGTCCGCTCGTCCCCACTCCGGTCTGCCGGCCTGCGAACCCCGTCTATCGCATCACAACTTCACGATTATTTCCCTAGCGCTCCCAGTCGGACCCATTCGCGCACTTCGTCACGCCTGCCTTCAATGCCACCTTCTCCGCGGACACCGCTGCGACAATGGGCCGAGAGCACGCATGAGGAGTCATCGCCGTCCAGACGGAGAACGGGGAGCGAAACGGGCGGACTGAAATCGCCGAGCAAGATGCGCCTGAGAAGAGGGCAGAGCGCTTCATTCGATGAAAGGAGGTCTGCCGACGATGTGGTGATTCTTGCTAGACGAACTCAAGCAAGACGAGTACCGAGCACCGAGGACGGCTTGGGCTCAGACGAGGCGAGAGGATTTCCGATGAGCCCGCTCATCGAGGTTCACGGGACCTCGTCAATGGAGAAGCGAAATATTCCTGCAGTGGACCTGAGAGCCGACCGAACGAACTCAGATGTCGGCACATCCATTCAGGCCATGAAATCCATTACGCCTGAGGGGACCGATCTGTTTTTAACCTCTCCTGCCAATATCGCCGCGGAAATACCAGCGGACCCATCCACGCCATTTCAGCGCTCTTCAGACCTGCCTGTCTCTCCAGTTTCGACCCAAGTCCCGGACTCTGAATCCCGGCAGCGCGATCGACACGGTTCCCACATCTCACGTTCCTCGTCGCACACTGTCTCGAAGGACCTCCAGGCGATCCAGAAGGACAAAGCGGACCTGGTTGCAGGGAAAAAGAGCACAGAGAAGGGTGGCAAGGGGTGGGGTGCTGGCTTGATTGGCTCTCTCATTGGAAAGAAGCATCGTGCGTCCCGCATGAATCCGATAATTGATTCCCGCTGATGGCGAATTCTCAGACAAGAACTAGAGCGTCTAGAGGAAAAGAGGATGGGTGTCAATCACATTTAGCATCTTTGTAGCTTAACATCAATCTGCACGTAATCGTTAGCGAACCGGCCTTCGACACTCATCAGCTCGAGCCCCGTGAGAGCTAGGCCATAAAGTGGCAAAAAACCCTTTTCGATGCCTTCAGGGCTCGTGATGCATGCTGAGTATTATTGTTGTGCCGGTGATATCTGCTATCATTTAGCTCGTGGCTCGGTCAGATAAAGGAGACGAACCAGTATCACCCCGTCTCCTCTCACGAACAACATCTCCAAATTCCGTCTTTCCACCTGCACGTGAGCATCATCAGCCACGCAACCTCTTTGTCAGCAAGCTACCCATAGATAGCTGGTGTATCATGAAAAACGAGAGCTGAAACTCACCCTCGTAGGTAAGGCCTCCCCCTCATCCGTAACCTCGACGATATGTATCGACTCCTCAACCTGGGACAGCACCAAGTTCATATGCGCGTCATATGCCTAGCCACGGCACATGCCTTCAATACCTCCCGTGTCTTTTGCGACAGTTGAAGTGTGAAAGGCGTACATGTAGAACACCAGTAATCGTCCTATCCCCTCGAAGCTTTATGAAGACCCGCCTGATCATATCAGCTTGACGACCAAGAAGAAAAGGGAGGAGATAAAGACATACTCGCCTAAAGCGAGCTTGACGAGGTCGAGTGGCTCAGAGAGGTGGACGGAGGCTACCTCGTCCATCTTGAGCCGTCTAGAGGGTTGTGAAACGAGGATGATAGGAGAAGTGATTGTAGGCGGAATGAAAATCACGTGATCAAGCCGGAAATTATTAACTTACCTGAACGACGAGATCGCGAAGTCAGATGGTCACCGAAAAGCGATAGCGATAGCCCCTTGTCCCTCCTCTTGTCGCGAGAGAGGCGGTGGAGATGGTCACAACTCGCTCGGCTAGACCCCATGTCCCTGCGGACCCGAATCGGATCATCGCTGTGGTGACTGGCGCCAACAGGTAACTCTGTCTAGCTTTGACTCCGGCATTCGCTGAATGGGAGTCGAGTAGTGGCTACGGTCTCGGCATCTGTCACCAGCTCCTCCGCAACCTCTCCCTACCGCCCGGTACACCCCTCCCCGCCTCCACTCTACAACCCTTAGCTCTCGCACCATCGCAGAAGCACCTCTTGGACGAGATCGAGACGAGCGAACCAGACAAGGAGATCCCGCTTGATGATTCTACTACGTTGACCCTCATCCTAGCATGTCGCTCTCCAACGACCGCGGCCGCGGCGAAGGAGGCGATCATGAAGCGGCATGGGGAGGAGATGGCGAAGCGGGAAAAGCAGGGGTTGCCGGTGAGGAAGGGATGGCGTGAGGGATTGAGGGTGGTCGTGGAGCAGGTGGACCTGGATGCCGTCGGAGGGAAACGTGGGGTCCTGGCTTTCTGCGAGAGATTGAAGGAAACGTATGCCATCTGGAGAAGCAAGGGGCTGATCATGGCAGATATCCCCATGTTACGAGTCTCTATCTCAATGCGGGGCTGGGAGCGTATATCGGCAACAACTATTTCCTCTTTATAAAACAGGTCTTTACCGACGGGTTGGTGATGACGCTCTCGATGCCGAAATACAATTTTGAGCAGGAGGGCGCGATGAGCGCGGATGGCGAGAGGGGCATGGTTTGGGGCATCAATGTGTTGGCGCCGTACATCTTGGCGAGTTATCCATCCGACCTGCGTGGAGGAATCTGACTTGCTTCGTCTCAGGCCAAAGAGCTGTTCCCGCTTCTTCAGCGATGCCCACCATCCCTCCCCTTTCCACCCCGAATCATCTACACCAGTTCCAGCACCGCCACATTAGACCGCCTAAAACCGGATCCTCTCAGCGACTACCAGCTCCTCTCCTACTCCTCGCCCTACGACAAGGGCAGTTACTCCGCTAGCAAGTATATGGGGGACCTCGTCATGATCCAGATCGACAAGGAAATCTCGGACCGCTCCGATCGAGATAGCCCACCTGTGAGATGTCTCGTCGTCGATCCTGGTAACGTGGCGACGAATATCTTCAATCATGGTCTCGGACCATGGAAGTGGTTCCAGAATATCATGTGGTGTGGTTACTGGCTCGCATTTTACATGGTCAGTCGTCCTATCCCCTGAACCCGCCTCTCTTGGCTGATTTGGATCGTGGTAGTGCCGACTACTAGGCTCGCCCAAACATCCGGTATACACCAATGAAGGCGCCCTCCCCTTGGTGTACGCCGCACTGGTCGACGAGAAGCACCTCCTCCCTCCCGAAACGGTGCCCGCGCAGAAGTTTGAGACGGTCTCGACGAGATGGGGGAAGACGTATGTCGGGTACGGGGAGGTGGATCATTGCGAGGATACGTTGGAGATTGGGGAGGGTTTGGTGAGGGCTTGTGAGGCTATACGGGTGGAGTGGAGGAGGAGAGAGGGGTTGGAATAGTCTCTTTGGGATATACCCGATTCAATCTAGCATGCACAAGTTCAGCTCCGGATGGTCATCGGTAAATTGTCCTGACAAGTTTAGGCTGGTCGACGAAATCCTACACCTGACTATATAGACCCACGCGCTAGAAATCAGGTGGACGCGTGAATCAGTGTTGCCAAGGTCCTTGTTGTCTCATCATTTTGATTTGGATATACATCGCCCTTTTCGTTTGAACTTGCATGTAGGACCGTACGCTCGGGTGGCCCAGATGGTGAGTCAAGAGAGATCCAGGGGTGATGTAGCTTATATGACCTAGGACCACAACCTCCTCATCTCGGAACTTCAATCTTTGATCGTCGAGTCCAAACGGCGCAACCCAGAGGTCAAGGATGTAAGTCCTCGATGACTTTCCCAAGCTGACACGTCAGGCTAGCGAGCATGCTCTGGAGATCTTGAAGCTTGGACCGCAATCCAAGGATTTCCTCCTCAGTCAGCCAACCTTTAGCTGCTGGATGCTTGCTGATGGTCGTACAGAACATGCGAAGGAGCTTCTGGCGCCCATCACACTGGGATGCAAGACGAAGGTGGCGAAGATCATCGGGATCAGTATCGCGGCCCTTCAGCGGCTCGTAGCGTTAGGAGGAGTTCCGACGGTGAGCCCGACGCTCAATCTAGAGTGCATAGCCGATTGGATAAAATAGAGCTCGCTACCGGCCATTTTAACGACTCTCTACTCGGTTGTGAACCAGGCTGTCGACATCCAGCTCAGGCTCCTCCAGACGCTCCTCTCCATCTTGACATACAACACAGACGTTCATGATGAAGTTCTGGGAAATGTACGTCAAGGTTCTCGTTGCTGAGCTGATTTCAGGCTTTACTCCTATGCTTCAAGCTCCAGGACTCGAAGGTAACAGTAGTGTCATCGACGGCGGCGGCGACGTTGCGACAAGCGGTCATGACGGTCTTCGACCGAGTGTCAGCGGATTACGCGGAAGCTATCATCCCCCTTACCCTGCCAAGTGATCCGGTGACCGAGCTAGTCGTCACACCGTATGCCATGGACGCCTTCAGCGTCTTCTCAGACCTTTGTCTCCTCACAGCCGGGGGAAGTAGTGGATCCGGCCTGTCGTTGTGGGGATCTGGGGAGAAGGAGAAGCCGAGATTGTTGAAGCTCTCATCGCTGCAGAGGACTTTTGGCTTGGAGCTGGTCGAGAGCATCCTGAGCGGCTACGAAGAAGCGGTCAAGAAGGTGAGACGAGCTGACTCTCCATCGCTCACGAGAAGCGGCCTGAGCTCCTCTTTCTCCTTCGACGTTCGCTGGACCCTCTGCTCCTGAAACTCCTATCCGAGAGGCCTACATTCCCCATCGCGCTTAGGGTATGCCGACTTATCTTCCTCCTCATCCGGTCCTTCCCGGAGCATCTCCAAGACGAGGTTGAGGTGTACCTCACCTCTCTCATCAGGATGGGCATGGGCGAGGCGGAAGGAGAAGAAGGCGGAAAGAAGGAGGCTGTCGTTCCATGGCTCAGAGTCTTAGCTCTGGAGATTTTGAGAGGGTGAGCCATCTTCCAAGCTCGTTACTGACATCTAGAATCTGTGGTGATTCGACACTGTTGCAAAGCATATGGAATCATTATGACCACCCCAACGGGCCGAAACTGTTCTCCAAGATCGTCTCATCTCTCGGTCGTCTCGTCAATGAAAAGCCTGTCCTGCTCGGAGTCGGTTCGCAGATGCACGGTCTCGGTATTCCCAGCACGGAGGGTGCGCATGCCCATGCAGGATACCTGGATATGGGTATCGGCATGGTAGCATCTGCGGCAAATGCGGGTATGTCAACGGTCAACTCGATGATCGGAGCGACTGGCGGCGGTCTCGGTCCCCACTCGGGAATGAAGCTAGGATTGTGAGTGTAATAGTAGGGTTCATGCTGACGTGTAGGATTGAGCAGCTGGACAAGGCAGAAGCTCCCATCATCCCAGAGACCTACTTGTACCTGCTTGCTGTGCAATCGCTCGATGCTGTCGCCGAGGGTATTCATGCGAAAGTCGCGCAGTCTTTCAACTCTTCTTCGGATACTCAAAGCGTCCCGCGCGGTATGACAGAGTCCGCCTGGCCGGCCCTGCTCGCCGCTTTATCATACTGCGTTGGCACCAACCTCTCTGACGCTCTGTTCGCCGAAGTTCTCAACGCGCTGAAGGATTTTACAATCGCTTGCGGCCTGCTGGCTTTAAATACCCCTCGAGACGCTTTCTTCAGCACTCTCCGCAAGTATGCGGTCCCTCCGCCCGTCGTGTCCGCCTTGCAGACGTATGTGGAAGTTCCGACGACACCGCGGACTAACAGCGTGATCAATGTTGACCCGTTCGGCCTGGGTGCTGGTGTGCCAACCGGACCGCCCAGTCTGTCAGAGAGGAATCTGGCATGTCTCCGGAGCGCCGTGATGACCGCACGAATCCTTGCGCCTACTTTGGGGGAGGCTTGGCACGACGTGCTCGAGGTATTGCAGAACGCAAGTTTCATGTTGGCTATGCGGAAACCTGATATGACCCGCCGGTCCATCGCCGGGTCGGCCATGACAAGTTCACCTTGGAAGGCTGTACCGCCATCGCCTGATTCCAGCGAGTCGAAACCGCATATCTTTGAGGATCTTGACGTCGAGGCAATCCAAATCGCCATGAATGGCCTCTTCGATTCCTCAAAAGAGCTTGATAACGCTGCCTTCGCCACTTTTATCTTGGCCCTTTGCCGCCTGAGCTCCGAAATGATCGGTATGGACGCCAACAATACCATCATCGTTGATCTCAGCGAAATTCCAATGTCTTCTTCCTTGCCCGTTTCACCAGGAGGGAGAAATCGTCGCAGGACAAGCGGTATTAATATCTCCCGTACGATCAAATCTGGCGAGCGGTCGTTTAGCCTCACCAAGCTGCGTATGGTATCGACGCTCAACCTCTCACGACTAGTCACAAGGGACGCGGACCTCGGCTGGAGAATGATCACGCAGCATCTGCTTGCCGTCTCCCGCCACCTCACAGCTCCTACTACCATCCGCATCCAAGCATCTGATACCCTTAGCGAGCTGCTCCTTGGCGCTGTCCGGGTCGGCACAGATTCCCGTATCCAACATCAGGTCTTCGACGTGATATTACGTCAAGTGGACACATATCCGATCAGTAACACGGTCGCAACAGACTATGATGTCCGTTCATCGGGGTATCAAACCCTTAATCAGATACTAGAATCCTCTGGCCATTCTCTCGAGGTCGGGTGGAAGACGATCTTCGGCATGCTCAACAATGTTTGCAAGGAGCCTGTCACACTCACGCGTACCGACTCAGAGGCGTCCATGTCTTCAAGTAATCGCCCTTCGGTGCTATTCAGTAAAGGTGATGCCAATCTAGTCCGGATCGCTTTCCCCTCTCTTACTCTCATCTGCACCGACTTCCTCACTTCACTTGACGCCGACGCCATGCGGCAGTGTATTGCATGCTTAGGGTGCTTCGGTCGACAACGCGAGGATGTCAATATTGCGCTCGCGGCGATCGGCCTGCTTTGGAACGTCTCGGATGCAGTCCAAGCGGATTCGAAGGATCTCTGGCTCTATCTTCTCACCGAGCTGCTCGATCTCGCAAGTGATACACGGCTCGACGTCCGAAGCAGCGCGATGCAGACGCTTTTCCGCTGCGTCGAGCTTTACGGAAGCGGTCTTTCTGAGGACATGTGGGAGGACGTCTTCTGGAAAGTAGTCCTCCCTCTCCTTGACGCCGGACAAGGGGACGAATCGCATGTCCTCGCGCTCACATCCGTCGGTACTATTTTGAACACATTTCTCCTATCGATCACAACTCTTCCCTCATTCGATCGTATATACCGACGCCTGCTCGAGCGGTTCAAGCACGCTTTCGTCGGAGAGCCGAGACCGTGCAGTACCGCGGCCTTAAAGGCGCTCGAGCGCATCCTCTTGGCGGTCGACATTTATCACGACGCATTACTTGAGTCCAGCTCGACTGTACTTGGCGCGACATGGCGGACATTCATCGAGCTAGGGGATGCACTGCCGTCAGCCGACCCATACACCCAGGAGAACCTCATCGCCCTGGTGCGGGTCGCCTCGCTACTGCATGAACAACATTCCTGGAACAACGAGAGTCTCCGACAGCTATCCACCATCCTCTGCTCCATCATGACCTACACCCGATCACCCGAGTACCGTCCCGACGTGGACGTGATGTCACCCCTTCAATCTGCCGTTTCCGACCTGATTACTACGTCAAAAGCGCTCAGCCCGTCTGTCGTCCTATCCGATCTCGCTGAATTTGCATCCCTCGCATACATGGCCGACACCTCGACAAAGCTGACTTTCGTGGCGCTATCGAAACTTGCGATGCCCAAGATGGCGGAAGTGTTTGGACGATATTCGTCAGACCCGACTCTATATGAAGATGGAACGGTGGAAAGCATGATAGGGGTCAGCTACAATCAGGTGCAATTCACCAGTACTAACCGAGGACTAGGCATACTCGATACCGATCAAGCTGAAATACGATTGTCCTGCGTCTTTCAAGTACGGTGATGACCCAGCTCTATGGAAGACTGTGAGTTCGTGATCTTTTTAGGCCCGGCTGATCTAGTCAAGGCAATGACGACCTTCGCGCCCGTCCTTGAGTCTGTCATGGCGACTTTTGCCATGTCCAGTACGTCTACGATACGCTTAGACCGTAGATGACTGATGGGTTCAGCCATCGCACTAGAACGATTCGAGGGCATTTGGGCCCAGGCGATGGATGCACTCGGCGGCGTACTGCTCGCGGACAGGTGGGTAAGCGTCACATTCCGCCGCTCACCTCGTTCAGCCCTGCAGACGGCCCAGAAGAAGACGAGGATTTCGTGCTCCCCATCCTCGATCGGATGAAAGCCGCCATCACACCCCGCTTGAATGACTCTCGCGTACCTGAGAGAATCATCGAGCAATTCGCCGATATCTTGCGGAAGGCCAGCACTCTTTACCACTATGATACGAGGCCGAACGGAGGGACTACTGCGCCTGCGGTGCCAGAGTCGCTGGAGCAGATGCGATATCGGGCTTTGGACTTGCTTATCGGCTGTGCAAGCTGGTCTGAGCGCGATGGAGCAAGGGTTGCGGGACTAGTTGTGCCGAGCTTAGTCACCAGATTCGAGACTGCCCTGCGGCAATTCGTGGACGATGCGAAGCTGAGGGGTCGGATGCCTTTCCCTCGGTCAGCGCAATCCTTTCGAGTTTGCCGCTATCTGACGGTAAGTTCAGGGTACGAGAAGAGGAGCTCTTGTACGTGCTTCGGCACCTGGCTACGCTGCAGATCTGGAAAGGGTCTATGCCGATCCGAGAGAAAGGTGAGAATGGCAGTTCGGTGTAGACAGCACTGATTTTATCAGGCTCTCGAATTCTGGACGCAGCCAACAAGACCTCCCGCCGAGCACATCTCTTCCACTTTCACCCAAATCTTCTTGAACTGAGCTTCCTCCGCACCAATCTCCCGTCGATGTGGATCTTCCCAGCAGAGCATGCCCGGCTCTTCGGCCTGCCGCGGCCTGAGGACGAGTCAAACGCGGTGGTGGATGCGGGGGATGGAGGAGATCTGATTGAGGTGAATGCGAAGGATCTGTCGAGGCGATGTTTAGAGCTCATCGGGGAGGAGCTCGGGCTCTCATGAGGATTTTACGTATCATCCCTTTACACGGACATTTGGGAACAGATGACATCCGGAGAAAGATGCGGGGATGAGGGCGGAAGGCAGGGCATGTGGGGATATCTGCATATGTGCAATCGGAGTCTCGGTCCACCCTGCAGATGCTACTCCATTGTCATGGTCGTCGAATATGCATCATCGCATGGCACACCTAGTCATCCAATCATCTAATCATCATCGAGAGCTTAGTGACTTGTCGGCGTCTAGTCCATACGTGAGCTTCACCATCCCCTACCTTTCCGAGATGATAGACTCGTTACGGAAATGATGTCGAAGGGAAACGGAAACCAACCCGGAGAGAGCCATTTTCCCTTCTCAACTCGCTAACCTCTCGACTGAGCTCGTTCCGCGTCCCCTCGAGATCGATGATCTGTCGCTGAACATCGTTCACATGCTGTTTCCGCTGCGCGCGGAATTTAGCGGCTTTCCTCGATCTCCATCAGCTCAAGATCTCCTACGAAACCGAAACGTTGCGGTGATAGACACAAACGAGCGAAATTCGCGATCTCTTTTCCTCCGTATCAGGCGTATCTGGAGTGGGCGCCATCGCCTGTTGAGGGGTATTCGGGACGCTCGGACCAGCACCGCCTGGGGTGTCTGGCCAACCTGACCAGCCATCAGTGGAGATCCGTATAAGGGTGTGGGTGGGGGAGTGTGACAGCCTACAAGTCCCATACGGCTGAGACCCACGGCGACCCCGACCGGCCCGAGCGCGGGCAGCTAGTTCGCGCGCTGCCTCGGTCGGTCTTGGTGAAGGATGGGATCTGGAGGGGGCCAGCTTCTGCATTTGTGTCTGGGTAACGTGGGGGAAGCAGAGCATGGTCGAGAGTTTGAGGGGAAGGGTGGGGTTGCTAAAGGGCGTACAAAGGATTGAGATTCGGGAATGACGAGGGAGATCATTCGGAATTTATGAGAGGATTCCAGATTGGATCGCTGGCGATCATGGACGATGAGGATTTGTACAAGGAAATCACAATTTGTCATGGCCAAAAAGCAGTCGCGTGAATTTGGCAAAACATCCCTGCCGTCGGTGTCTCGTAGAGAACGGCACTTTGCCTGCAGCCAAGCAAAGAGATGCTCTCGACTGGCTCGCATCGCGACCGTAAGCGCTTGACGCGAAGTTTTCAAAGTAACAACCCGGGCCGCTTTACAAGCACAGAGGACGTCACATGGTTGTCCTCACTCCGCCTCAATCTTCCACCATGAACCACTCCATCCCCCTGCCGTTCTCCCTTTTCCCGACCTTCCTCACCCCTCCCTCCCCATCACTCTCCTCTTCGGCCTCCCCTTCTTCCTCCTCATCCTCATCGCTGTCCCCCTTCTTCTTCCTCACCGGTTTCAGCGGGACAGGCGGTAATGCTTTCGCAGGTGGACCGATCTTCATGTGAAGCGGAGCTATCCGGAGACGCTTTGACATGCCTGTAGATTTGGCGCTGGGGAACTTGGAGAGGACGGAAGTGAGGTCGCTCCGTGCTATGTTGGAGCTGGATCAGCCGTGTTCGAGATACCAGCGTTGTAGATACATACCGGTCTTCCACTTGATCCCGCCGGGTCGATTGCTTGGTCCAGGAGAAGGGCGATGAGGGGCGGATGTAAGATTGCTTGGCGTCGCTTTGAGAGGCGGTCGGAGTGGTGATGGCTGCTTGAGTGGCGAAACAGCTTGAATGGGCGAGACCGACGGATCCTTCTGCAAGCGATCAATGTGAGCTGGTGAGTCCACCACAGCATACGAGACTCACCTGCTTGTCCGGTGACCTGGACATGTCTTCTGCATTCTCCTGGACGTCAAAGGTGCTCGTTTCGACAGTCACGGCCGCTTCTTCGGGAACCACCTCCTTTGCAGGATTCTTCTGGAGAGGCGGTTTCCTTCCACCCTTCGCCTTCCCAGCATCTCCCTCTCGTTTCCCAGCCGACTTCTTTTCCTGGATTTCCCCGTCCCAGCTTGCCCCATCGTCATCGTCATGATCGTGCTCGAGAGCATCGGCCTTCCTCTTTTTACTTCGATCGGCCGCCCTAGCAGTAGATCGTGAGACTGTCTGCGCGTTGCCAGGTCGAACCGGCAAGACTGGGTTCAAAGGCGACTCGATGACGCTACTCCGTGAATCGTGATCATCCTTCTCGTGAGTATCTTCCGCTCGAGGATTCTCTTTGATGTACCTCTCCGATTCGACCCCCTTTCCCGTCAGCCGCTTGATTGGCGATTGCCGAGTCTCCCTCCCGATCCGTCTCGGTGCGTCGCCCGCTGCACTTTGCTTGTTCGCCGCTTCCCCGTCCCGTTCTGTAGCCTTCTTCGCCTCCTTCTTCGCCTCCTCCTCCTTCTCTAGCGCTTGCTTTCTCCTTCGCTCCGCCTTTTCGAATGCTCTCTTCGCCTCCTTGTCCTGAACTCTCGAAGACCCGCGCCGCGTAGAGCCGGAAGCTTTCTCCTCGATACCGCGGCCAGCAGTGGTCGTGCTCGCTGAGGCGATCTGTCTGTTTTCAGACGTTGGAGCGAGTGGAGAGCTAGCAGTAACCCTGGGTGGCGCGTCTGTCGCTGCTGCCATGGCAGTCCAATTCGGCAGGCTATCCAGCGGATCTGGAGAATGGGCTCTCGATCTGCTCTTCTCCTTCGCTGGCATTAGCACCTCGAGGTTCGACCGGCTCTTGCCCCGCGCCTCCTCGATCTGCTCTTCGATCTCATGATCGGATGACCAAGCTACGACCTTCCGTTCCACCGTTGCAGGACGGACTGGAGCAGACTCAGATGTGGGCGAGGAGGAGACGTAAGGTGGATCGAACAACGGTTGAGCTGATTTCGTCTTCGAGGGGGAATCGGTTCGGGAACTGTAAGTTGTGACTGTCGTTGGCTGGAGGGAAGGTGCGACCTTAATGGCGGAGGTTTTTGTTGGGGAGAAGAGCGGCCGGTGAGATGACCCGCTGCTACTAACGCTCTTCTCGGTAGCGGAGAGACGGGATTGAGGGGGAAGCATGGGGGATGAGATATGGTTGTCTTTGCTATTGTGTGAGCTTGAGGCTGGGACGGCGACATTTCGGTCGACTGAGTGAGATGGAGTGAAGGAGTGGATAGCACTCGTTTGTACACCTATGTAATAGCAATGTCAGGGGAACTCTCTGAATCGAGTAGCCAAGTAGAGCTGAAGGAAGAGCAGACCACTGACTATTGGAATGACTCCACCTGATCGAATCCGATCGACTCCCCTGTCCCTCTGCACTCGTACGAGGACTCATCAGACTCCCCGGAGGCCGCTTTACATCCATCGGCCTGACCATCGGTAGCATCCCCACCGCGACCCCGCCTCCGATTTCGAACGCCCTCAACTCCATTTCCTTTGAGTCCTGCGTTCCTGACTTGCTCGAGGAGAGGCGGTGAGGTGATAGGTGGGTGACGAGCGTCGCTTCTTGGGTTGAGAGCCGGAGTGCTCGAGCGAGTTCAGCGGCTTCGCGGCGTCTTGGGAGAAGAGGGAATTAGCGAATGAGTGAATGAGAGGGAGAGCGATCGTACCTGGACATGAACCGGTTCAAGGCGACTTCTCGATGTCAACACTGTGCCAATGCTGGTCGTGTACGGGTCGTCGAGGATACTGCCAATCAAGGAGTCCGAACGGGGAGCAAGAAGAGGATGCAAATATGACCAAGGTGGATGAGCGAGAAATCAAAATCGAACTTGATCCCGACATGTTGCCGCACGCGTCTTCTCTGCCGCTTACGTAATAACAATTTCGGACGTTCCGATCTTTCGAGACCGATTAGATCTCGTCAGTATTGCCAGCGAAGTATCACCAAAACAATTTCGGTACCGACTGATAGATTCCAACATGGGCGGCGCTAACCGTACGTGCTCGCTGAACCCCTCGGTTGTGACGCCGTTGGACGGATGCAAGAGCTGATACTGGTCCATAGTCGAGGTCTTCAAATTCGGCTTCTACATGTTCTTCCCCATTCTCGTCATGTTCAAATTCGGTGATCCAGAGTGGTGAGTTCACATTCATCTCCTTGCGTATATCCCCATTCCTCAGCTTAATGACTCGCTATCAGGTACGAGTCGAATGTCAAACCCGTGAGCTTTCACCAACCGCCACTGCGAAATTATCGCTGAAATGGCAAACAGTACAAAGAGCTCCTCTTCCCCGCATACGAATCTACGTATGTGCGTCGTCCTCTCTCACATTTCATATCAACACGTTGCTGATGGTATCCCAGCGACCACCGAGGACGTCAGAAGAGCTGCATTCCGAGTTGGCGCGTTTGAAAGCGGAACGACTTGCACGGAGAGCGAAGGATCGGCCACTTGAGGGGCCTGGGCCAGATACGCAGGGAGCAGGATCGGGTGTTCAGGTTGAGTTGGCACGACCCGGACGGCCAAACTGGGATGGGACGCAGTAACAGCCGCAGCCCCGACCCCGGATAGTATGAAATCATGCCACAGATCGAACCAATTCAGCGTGCCTGTCAAGACTGACGAGCCTGAATTGAAGGACCATCAGAAGCTGTCCAAGGCGTATGGAATCATGCTATGCCATCGTCGCCCCCATCTAGCTGATGATCCGGAACTGGAGTCTATGAACAGGGTAACCCGACCTCCACACAAACGCTTCGGCCGCCGGCCCCGCCGACGAAACTCCCACGAGGATGATAAACACATTATGAAAAGGTGTCGCACAAGATGATAGTATTAGAGGTGAGGGTATATTTTAGATGAGGTCGGCGACGTTGAGGGGCATCTCGTCCACCTGTGTGTTGCTGAAGCGAAATCAGCATATGTTTCGGCACGAGCATAGGATACTCACTAGAAAGTCTCAATCTCACGAAGCATCTTCACGTCCTCGGTAGTAACAAAGTTGATAGCAACGCTGAGAGACTTATTAATACCTCGCACAATCATCGAGATGGGACTACTGACCCCTTGCGGCCGAACCGCCCCCCACGACCGATGCGGTGGATGTAGTTCTCCCTGGAGGCGGGAAGGTCGTACTGCATGATCCGTTAGCGTTGAACAAGATCATTGCTGTAGACCCCTCACGTTGATGACAAGCGAGACCTGCTGCACGTCGATACCACGAGCCAACAAGTCGGTGGCGATGAGGACACGAGATGAGCCGCTTCGGAACTCCTTCATAATGACCTCGCGCTGCCCCTGGTCCATGTCCCCGTGCATGGCGGAAACGGTAAACTCGCGCTCGTGCAGCTTCTGGGTGAGCCAGTCGACCTTGCGGCGGGTCGAACAGAAGATGACGGCTTGGGTGATGGTGACTGCCTCGTAGAGATCGCAAAGAGTGTCAAGCTTCCAGTCCTCCTTCTCGACGGCAATGTCTGGAAGACGTTAGTTATCACTCCGCAATACCGAAAGCTGACTCACAAAATTGGCGGATACCCTCGAGCGTAAGCTCGTCCCTCTTGACGAGAATCCTGATGGGGTCACGCATGAACTTCTTGGTCACTTCGAGCACGTCTGGAGGCATTGTTGCGGAAAGGAGAACCACCTGGGTCTCGGCGGGAAGGAGTTGGAAGATGTCATAGATGGAGTCCTTGAATCCGGTTGAGAGCATCTCATCCGCCTCGTCCAAGCAGAACATCTTGACCGAGTCGGTCTTGAGAGCACCACGGTTGATCATGTCGAAGACTCGTCCTGGAGTGCCAACGACGACGTGAGGTCCATCACCGAGCTTGGCGATATCCTCGCGGACTGCAGTGCCACCGACACAAGCGTGGCAGTCGACATTGACGAAGTCTCCGAGGGCGATGACGACCTTCTGGATCTGCTGAGCCAGCTCGCGAGTAGGAGCAAGGATGAGTGCCTGGGTCTTCTTGACCGTGGTGTCAATCTGCTCTCATCAGCGAGGTCCAGCTTAGACATCCTGAATTGCTCACCCTCTGGAGGATGGAAACGGAGAAAGTGGCGGTCTTGCCCGTACCGGATTGAGCCTGTGCGATACAGTCTCGCCCAGAAATGATGGGCATGATCGCTCGCTGCTGGATAGCCGAGGGTCGCTCGAAACCGTATGCGAAAACGCCATGAAGGAGGTCAGGCTTCAACTCCATGTTGTCGAACCTAGGTGTGAAATAAGCAGCCACCCATGCGTTCTTCCCCGAGCTAAGCAGCGACTTACTTGTCGACGACCTGGTTCCAGTTGGACTCGATGGCCTCTCCTTCCAGGTCGAGACCGGCTTCAGCCGGAGCATTGGTGCTGAAGCAGTCGTCAGCAATACGACCGACGGGCGGGTTGCAATGTCTCGGAGCAGGAGCTGGGGATCGGACAGAACACTCGTCGAGCTCAGTATGTAGGCGCTCGATCCACGTTGCACTGCAGAGCTCGGACAAGTCTCATGTCTGGGTCCTGACCCCTTCCTCGCCACCCTTTCCCACCAATTTTTTGTCCCAATCCGTAGCTCAAACTCACTCAGCCATGATTTGTTGTTTGTTACAATGATTTGCTTCGTCCTCTGCGAGACAAAGCGAATCAGCTGCGTGTCTTTTGGTGGTTTGTGGTTTTGATGTTTTGGTGTTATCGAAGAAGTGTCTAAGGAAAATTTCAACGCGGTCTCCGGGCACGCGAATCGGAATTCTCGGAATTCAGAGGGGAAACCCCGAGTGGCGCTCTATTGTTCCTCTATCTAATGTCCGCCGTTCATTGTTGTTGTCTTTTACGACATTTGCGGTATGGAAGCGGGAGGGACGCATGCCGACCGGACTACCTCTGACACCGCATCATGATCATCGACCATTGGGTGTCAGAAGGATATATATCCAGAACCTCACGGATCTGCTTCATGTATGTCTCTTGCGAGGGGAGGTCGAGCGAGCTAGGCGGGCGTGGGGTATCCTGGTGAGTCCTGTACGCTTTCGCGGCTTTCAAAGACACGAATCAATCCTTGATCTCTCCTCTTCCGCCAGATCCGATGCCGTGAGGTCGATTGGCGAACTCGATGGTACTGGGGCCTCGAGCTGCTCTCGGCTTCGAAATCAAGTGATCAACCACAGCCAAGGAATGCTGAGGGTCGGGATGTTGAGCGGTGGCTCAAGAGCCTTCGTGTATCCTCTCGGGAAGCCGACGTGAGTCCTGTCATTCTCAATACGAGGAGCCTTCAGAGCTAAATGTCGGGGCAGAAACCCTCACTGCTGCACGCCCTGGTCCTCCACCTGATCAAGCACGACCACTACCGCGCCGCCCTGGACGAGCTCGAGACGTACATTCGCCATCCTCCTTCTTTCCTGCATCTCGTTCTGACATCGAATAGCTACCTCTCGTCGTACCCCTACCTCCTCTCAGGCCCACTACACACCTACGCCGGGATGCTCGCATTCTACCTCGCTCAGCCGCCTTCAGCTCAGGCTCAGCGCGGACGGGCTCGTCGATCTAGCAGCTCGTCCTCCTCGTCCCACGAGCAGAGGGAAGCTCCGAATCCGGGCATGATAAGGCAGGCTAGAGGATGGTTCAGCAAGGCGCTGGAGTTCGATAAGGAGGATGAGGTGGCTTTGGAGCTCATCCGGATTGTCAGTATCTACAATGGGAATCAGGGCAGAGGGGAGCTGATGGGAGATAGATTGAAGAACCGGAATCGAGCGTGGATGAGGGGTCCGAGGATGGGTTTGATGATGAGGAAAAGGACGACCAGGAGGGCGAGGTAGGGGATATGGAGGACAGCGATAAGGGGGAGAACGAAGAGATGGTGGACGATCTTAGCGAGAGTGAGGAGGACGAGACTGACGAGGGAGAAGATGCGGACGAGAAAGATTACAGCGATGAATATTCTGGAGGATGATCGATGATGCAAGCACACATCGAGGTTATCAAAGCCGCTCGCTCTCATTGTGAGGCTGAACACATGTGACACCTTCCGCTCCTCTTGCCGAAGAGATAATCAATTTCCAGCGTATTCTCTTACCTGAAACCCGGTAACGCCCATACGCTCACCCCCAATCACCCGGTGTGCGACAAAAATCTATAGTCCTGAAACAGCGCCGTCCATGAATACGTGGTTCAAATACATGATTTGTCGTTTCGAAATCCATATATCTATTCACAGCTCGACTAGTGCGGTACCATCATGGTTGGTCCTCCTCTCCTGCCTCGAAAAGGAAGTTCGCGGCCAGCTCCTCATTCTTGTCACACAGCATGTATGCCTGTAACACCATCTGTCTGTCGAATCCAAGCGCCTCGAGCTGTTCTCAAAATCTCAGCCAGAATTTGTGGCAGAGGTGACACCCGACTGACCCTCTCGACAGCCGCAGCCTCCTCTTGCGTCAAGTTTACTTGCATTACCTGCTGTCCTCCAAACTCCTCGTCGTCTTCTCCCTCGCCACCGGCGCCCAGCAACTCGTACAATGCTTGAGGATGTTGGTTGATGAGCTGGGCAAGTTGAGGATTTTGGGTGGCGATCTGCTGGAGGAGGGGCTGGATGACGGCAGGGTTCTGCTGCACCATCTGAGCGGCCATCAGCTCGCAGCAACATGATCTGGCGGAGACTTGCCTCTCGAAGACGCTGCAGTTGCGGGGAGTTGGCGAGAGCGCCTAATCCTCCATCGCCTCCGGCTCCAGGCATACCCATTCCCGCTCCCATACCACCCATTCCAGCGCCCATCCCTGCTCCCGCCCTACCTGCCGGAACGCCTCGATCACGGTTCACTGAGAAAATCAAGTCAGCACCGGGACAACGTGACATACGACAGCGCATACTAGCTGCTTCAGCCGCCTGTATACGCAATCCGGAGTCAGCCTTGCTCCATATACCAGCCAGCAATACGTACGGCGAACAGGTTCTCGGCACTTCCCGCAGATGCTGAAGGCTGGGCGGGAGCCTGAGCTGGAGGAGCTGCAGGTTGCGCAGGAGCAGCAGCAGCAGGCTGAAGCATATTCAGCTTTTCTCACGGACACAATAAGCGGGACATACAGCAGGAGCAGTAGCAGGAATGGCAGCGGAAGCCTGGTGCCAATCAGCCGCGGCATCGCATGTATGAAATTAGACTGACAGCGGCAGGCGGCGCAGCAGGGGCAGCTGCAGCTCCAGCGCCTGGTCCCTCTACATTGGGGATATCTCCCTGACGGACCCACGCATTAGCTAATCTCAGATAACGGACACTCTGCGCAAGATTTCAGCTCGTACTCACACTCATGAGGTATTCGACCGCTCTGTCCGGGTTGTTAAAGCTCGCCCGCAATGCACGGACCACCTGATCCCGCTCGAACCCCATCTCCACCATACCGTTGATCGCTTGCTGAAGCGCAGGACCGGTCACTGTGCCTGGTTCAGGCTGATGTCGTCTGACGAAAGGCAAAAGAACTAACACATTGAGCCACCGCCGAGTCCTGTTCCAGCAGCTTGGAGAGAAGTCTCAGTCGTTGCAGCAGTCTCAGCATGTGCTTCTGTTACAGCAGGAGCGGGTGAAGCAGCGGTCTCAGCGGGAGCCGAGGTGGATGGGGCGTCGGTAGCTGGAGGAGCGGGAGTGGGTACCACAGCTGTAGCAGGAGCAGGCGCAGGTTTAGGCTAACGATTCAATAAGCGGGAGTTGGCGGTGAGAGTTTTACTGAGCCCAAACCTACCTTTGAGACCATCACCACAAGGAAGTCCTTCTCCTTCACCTTCAGGGAAGAGACAGTCGCCAAGTCATTAAGGATTTTGCCTGGATCCATGTAAGCGTTTTCATCTAGTTGGCATCCTTCACGGACTCAACCCGGATGCAAAGCAACTTACCTGAATAGATGAGCTTCTGGTTCTCGGCGGGGAAGGTCTGAGTCTCCTGGATCTTCTTCTTCAGATCGCCGACCTGAAGGTCAACGGTCAGTCTCGGTGATACCGGCTCACAAGGAACAGGTCGCACAGTCTCAGAATCATCGGCATCAATAGTGAACAGCTACAGCCTATGTCAGATATTTGATCAAAGCGAAACCCTCGCTCGAATTGGGACAGATAGGAAAAACGCACCTTGTTCTGAACGGTCTTGAAGTTGATCTTGACCATCTTTGCGGGATCAGGCTCTATTGACAGCTGTGGAAAAGATTGTGAGGAGGAAATCGACGACACGACACAATTCGTAACGACCGGTAGGCGTAACATCTTCCTTCAAGAATTCCGTCGGGAAATAGGCGCATGCTCCCATGATGATTGAGCGGTGTCATCGGACACCCTTAACTCCGAAGCGGAATAGGATGCCACACACTTCTCACGAGGGTCATGCTCTCATTGGTGAAGTTCGTAACCCTAACAACCTCTAGCATACCGACGGGTGCGTCTTTGCGTCTGAAGCTCTCTAGGCTGTGCTAGCTCTGGGGAAGACTGAGTCAAGCTGAAAGATTCGACAGCACCATGTCGTCCTCTTCGAACAAGATCCGGGCTTTCGAGCTCCAGGCCAAGTGCGTTTCTCATTTCGCTTCATTCACGGAGGACTAATCTGAGCGGTCACAGGGGAAAGGCCGACCTTCTTCAACAGCTTACCGAGTTGAAGACGGAGCTTGCGTCGATGCGGGTGCAGAAAATTGCGGGAGGAAACGCGAGCAAGTTGACCAAGATGTAAGTGTTCGTCTCGCTGCATCGTTGTGTTCGTCTCGCTACATCGCTACGGCAATGAGGATGGATCGGATAGTCAAGCAGCCCTGTGTGGGTTTGAGTCGGCGAGAGACGGGGATTGTGTGCGAGATATGGCGAAGAAGGAAGGTATCCGCCATGTCATGTACTTGGCACGAAGCGGAGAGATGGACTGTCAGCTGCAGCAAAGGAGGAAGGGAGGATGTGTGGGGATGTGGAAGAATCGATGATGGTATGTACCGGTTCTGACACCCTGCTTTGTACAGCAATACCGTCCGCAAATCCATCGCACGAGTCCTTACCGTCATCAACCAGAAGCAGAGGCAAAACCTACGGGAATACTACAAGAAGTCGAAATGTGCGTGACACCGCTGTCTATTCAAAGTGGCTGACGAGATTCTTGCCTCCATCCCGCCTCATCCAAAACTCATCCTCACTCACATGCCCAACGTTGTTGTGCGCTCGCTCCCCCATCTGCCGAATTCTTCAATATCGCCAATAGACCTCCCCCTTGACCTCCGCCACAAAAAGACCCGTGCCATCCGCCGACGCCTTACTCACAAGGAGTCTCACGCCATCACCGAGAAGCAGCATAAGAGGCAGATCCACTTCCCTGTCAGGAGTGAGTTGAGGTCTTCCCTTCTGATGAGCTTGAAAGACTGATCATGTGCGCGCTGCAGAGTATGCGCTCAAAGCATGAGATGCGTTTTTAGGCCTGAGCTGGGATGCATGAGTTTATGATACATGCGCATGTTTGGGCAACCTGCAGCGATGGGCGAGTGCCTCAGACTGGTCGCGGTCGCGGCTTTTCGTCCCGTGCGATCGTATGGTCAAAGCGAGGGGGAAATAGGCACGCAGTCCAAATCTGGTCGCGCCTCTGAGATGATCAGGGCCATTTGTCAAAAGAACTCGTTGCATCTCTTGCATCCTTCATCTCACTTAGATCTAATCCCTCTGGATTACCGCTATGCCAGCCAAGCACGACATCAACGTAAGTTATCGATCCAATAGCCCTCTGTAGCTGGATCCTTTCAACTGAAATGGTGATGACCTTCAGAAAGTCGGGGTTGAGACTTCGGACTTCCCAATCTTGTAAGTCGACCCACTCCATCTTTTGGCCAACTGTCAGACGAATGCTGACGACTGATGTACTAGGTGCGAGACATGTGCGCGCTTTCTGAATATATCAACCTGATGTTCCGTGCTGACTAGACCTCAGGTTTGGGGGACAATCCTTACGTCCGCATGGTATGCTTCGTCTACATCCTCCCACAAATGCTACACTGAGCTCGGTCTGATAGAGCAAGCAAGAGTTCGGCAACGAATGCAAGGTCTGTCTCGCCACCTTTCAAATTGTCCGGCTGCTGATTATTGCCATCAGATCTGTAATCGCCCCTTCACGGTCTTCCGGTGGAACCCCGGAGCTGGCGCACGGTTCAAGAAGACCGAGGTGTGCACGACTTGCGCGAAGATTAAGGGGGTTTGCCAGACCTGCCTGCTTGACCTGTACGTGCGAATTCGAGGCTGTAAGGGATGTTGATGGATGGGGGCTTTGCAGCGAGTTTGGACTGCCGGTGCAGGTGCGAGATGCGGCTCTGGGACGAAAGAATCAGGCGCCTGGATCGGATATCAACAAACGCAAGTCTCCTTCTTGAAAACCCCGACAAAGGCTCATGGTCCACGTGTAGAGTACTATATCCAGAATCTAGAAGCCCAGGTGAACACCGCTGAATTCGAGGAAAAGGTTGCTGCTGACTCAGCTCGCCTCCTCAGATGGCAGATTCCCCCGACGGCATGGCATACGATTCTGAAGTTGCCAATCGCGCCGGACGAGAGATGCTCAAGTCGATCGCCCGGACAGACCCATATTATAAGCGCAATCGACCGCATATCTGCTCGTTCTTCGTGAAGGGGGATTGTAAGCGAGGTGCTGAGTGCCCTTTCCGGTATGTAGACCTCGTTTAGGGCGCTCGTTTGACCAGGACTGATGTGTGAGCAGGCACGAAATACCTGAAGAGAACGGATTGCAGAAGCAGAGCCTCGCGGACCGGTATTATGGGAAGAATGATCCTGTTGCGAAGAAGATTCTGAGGCAATCGGCTGAGGGGAAGGGGATGAAGGCGCCGGAAGATCAATCGGTGGTGAGTAGTCGTCCTCTCCAGCATGCCATCAGCCCCGTCTGGGCAGGTATGTGTAGTATCGTTCGTCCGCTGATATGGGCAGGCTACACTACTGTTCCTTGGATTACCACAGTGCACCGATACCGATGTCCGGACTGCTTTGATCACTACTTGCCCCTTCGTGAAACCCACCGACCTCCGATCACTTACCGTAGTCGACGCTAGTCGTAGGCTCCGACTTCTCGTTTTGCCATGCAGCTGATGAACCGGTTACAGACTGTGCTTTTGTGAACTTCATAACCCGAGCGTTAGCAGAACGAGCTGCCGAAGCCCTATCCGCTCAGGACGGGATCGAAGTGCAGGGAAAGCGAGCAAGGGCGGTATGGGGACGATCGAGACCGAACAAGCGGAAGAACGCGGAGGACGGGCCGAGTACGGTAGCGGAGGCTAGGCCTGCATGATGGCGTGTCTCTAGTATACAGTAATGATATGCTGTATGCGATGTACACTAGATTTTCCCAAATGCAGGTGGTTCGCGACTACGCGCCTAAGCTTTTCCAGTCGACACCTCCTCCTTGACCGTACCGCTCCTCTAACCACTCATTAGCCTTCCCGAAATGTCCATTTCCGAAGAACCCCTTGTTGGCGGCTAACGGACTGGGATGCACCGACTTCAGGATGAGGTGTTTGTTCTGCAATGCGTCAGAATCGGGTCTACGTCTCACCGCCCTCCGATAATTTTTTTCTCGAATCTACTGAGGAGAAGCACCCACCTTATCGACCCCCGCGCACATCTTTTGCGCATGGGCCCCCCATGCCATGAAAACGACTCCATTCGCACCTTTCGCTGCTTCGCCAGGACTCGGAGCTAGCCGACTCGTGACGACTCGAAGGACGGCAGCTGTGAATTGTTCCCATCCTCGGTTTGTGTGAGATGCAGCCTAGCTCCGGTCAACCGAATCACTCACACATAGAGCGAGAGCAAACCTCATGGGCCCGGACTGTGAGGGAGGTATTGAGCAACAGGACACCGTGCTTTGCCCATTCCGTAAGATCGCTGCGGTTTGTCAGTCAAGGAGATACTTCAGATCATGGAGGGGGGCACCCGTGTGAAGGGATTTTGAATCCCGGAACGTCATCGGACATCTGCTTGTAAATGTTTCGAAGTGAAGGAGGTATCCGCATGGCTTTGCGGACTGAGAAACAGAGGCCCTTGGGATCAAATTCAATGAGTACTCGAGAGGAGAGGAACTGAGCAAGCATACGTGTGCTTGACCAGCGTCCTGTCCCTCGTGTCAGCCATCGCACAGTCAAAATGCAGCTGACGCGTACATGATAGGGATCCTGCCCTAGATGCAGACAGCCACTATCAGCGGTCATCAAAGAACAGAGGCTATCGAAGGTGGACTGACCGATGATGACCACCCGTACGTCTTTCAGCGGACAGAGGCGGGACCAGGAGTATATGTCCTGAGCTGCTTCACCTTCAGCTAATCCTGCCAAGTTCGCAGAAGCGATGCGAAGCTTCCGCGTTGCGAGTAGACGGCTAGCTAACCTGGAGGAAACACCTTCTTCGCCTTCTGCTCCGCCTTAACAAATTCCTTCAACTGGACCATATCAGCTTCACCCATCATTTGGAGATCCGCATACCGATAGGAAGTAAGGCTTCGTCAACTCGTCTTGTAATGCCAAGAGCCAGTCTTCACCGAGCGTGTCGAGCTCGAGCTCCAGCAGGTTCAGGGGTCGAGGATGTGAAAAGAGTGAAGTTCGGAGGTCAGAGCGGGACGTAGCGTGTGGGACGGTGAGAGAAGGTGTCGGAGCCGCAGCTTGAAGAAAGACGTCGGCGACCTCTGAATGACCGTAAGCACGACTGCTACCCTGCCAGCCGGCGGGCTACGCTGTAGTGAGAACGCTCACTGGGTTTGGCAGACCCGTCGCTCAGCTTAGCCTTCTTCGCCGGCTGGACCTCCGCAGCTCCCTCTTCGATAGCCTTCCGAGCGGCATCAGAGAGGAATCCGGTCCGGTTCAGCGGAGGCTGGACAGGGGAGGACGAGGTAGTGGTCTCCGCTATTGTCGTCTTGACATCATCGGTCGCGGCTGAGACGGTCGAGGTGCCCGTCGAGGTAGAGGCTGCAGCGGCGGCGGCGACCGACTTGGCTGGCGATTTGTTAAAGTATGATGAGATCGACCGAGCGGCGGGCGGGGAAGGCATCTTTTGGGTATGCTGATGATAGCCAAGAAGTGGACGTCGCGCCTGTCTTTGTGAATCAATGTACGAGCGTGGGAAGGTAGGAAGTGTGTAAAGAGTTCTCGTTTCGATACATTGGCCGTACACCTGCGAGTACTCACAATCAGTCTCTTGGACCCTGACGAGACTTGCCACGACGATTCTCGGATCAACATCAACACAAATCAGCTGTGCTCGTCATGCCTCCTTCTCCCACTCCGAACGCTCCAGCCAATTTGGAACAGTTGAAAGAGCTGCTCAAGGATGACACGAAAGTCAAGGTAGCGGGTAAGTCGTCGATGGCTGAGCCTCTTCCTATCCATCATTCGCTGACATCAATTCTTCGCTAGGTATCGACGTCGACGGTATCCTGAGAGGGAAGATAATGTCGAAGTCCAAATTCCTTAGCGCCGTCAAATCCGACGGATTCGGCTTTTGCTCCGTCGTTTTCGGCTGGGATCGTGCGTACGGCTTCGTCATCTTGCACAACTCTCCATGCTGATGAAATTGGACAGTGCACGACCAAGCCTATACCCAGGAACTACTTGTAGCGAATCGGGCAAATGGCTTCCGAGATATTCTTGCCACGATTGATTTGAGCACCTACCGCCGACTGCCATGGGAGAAGGCCATCCCGTTCTTCCTCTGCTCTTTCGTCCTCCCGGAGACCGGTGAAGCGTTAGAGGCAGATCCTCGAAGTGTGCTGGAGAAGGTAGTGAGCCGAGCTACCGAGCGCGGTTGGAAGTGTATGAGCGGGGCGGAGTTTGAGGTGGGTTATTTTGGATTTAGGAACGCCGACCGATGAAGATGCTTGTTTCGGTTTGCTAGTACTTCCAATTCTCCGAGACGCCACAATCACTCGTTGAAAAGCGATATACGAACCTGACAGCCTTGACACCTGGCAGTACGTGGCGAACACCGAAGAGGGATTGAGCGTTGATCCCCGTTCCAGTGCATGGCTACTCCCTTCTCCGACCATCGCTCAACGTAGACTACTTCCATGACCTATATGACGTGGCCGCAGACTTCGGGATAGAGGTCGAGGGCCACCGTGAGTGGGCGTTGTCATCGCTATCAAGCTCATGCCCACCCTAGACACGGAGACGGGGCCCGGTGTCTTCGAGACAGCCCTCGCATATACGGACGCATCACGAATGGCGGACAACGGGGTACTGTTCAAGCTGGTCGCGAAGAGTGTGGGGATAAAGTACGGGATCATGCCATCATTTATGGCGAAGCCGTGGGGAGATGTGGGTCCGCTACTACTCTCGGCCACCTGGTTGATCCTTGTTTTCAGCTGCCTGGATGTTCTGGGTATGTCAAGCATTTGACGTGAGCGGTACTGATGTGCTCAAAGACATATACATGTGTCACTACAAGATGAGAATGGCCGGAACATCTTCGCCGTTTCCGACGAGGAGCTCAAATCTGGCGGACGGAAAGGAGCGGCGTATGAGGATATTAAATACCTGTCGCAAGAAGCGGAGTGGTTCTTGGCAGGTCTCTTGGAGGGTCTGCCCGATGGTCAGTACCTTCAACACGACATGAGTAGACCTGCTCAAACGCTCCATGCACAGTCGTCCCGATGATGTGCCCAACGATCAATTCATACAAGCGATTGCTAGGAGGCGAGGTACGTATGTGATTCTTTACTTCTGCGCCTTCGGCTCACGGATGTGTTCAGGCGATGTGGGCACCGGATACCGCGTCCTATGGGTACGAGTCCCGCGCTGCTTCTGTACGGATCATTGGTCCTCCCGGCGCTTCCGTATCAGCCACTCGCTTCGAAGTCCGGATACCCGGCGCCGATGTCAGCCTCGCTCCTGTTTATCACTGAGTGTCATTGACGATGTTCAGATGAATATCTACTTCGCGCTCTCAGCCATCTACGCTCTCGGTCTCCGCGGTATTGCCAATAAGACGGCATTACCTTATGGTCCTATCGGATCGCTCGGCGTCACTCGAGATACCCTTGTCAAGCTGCCAATATCGCTCGAAGCGGCAGTATTGACTTTCAAGCGGGAAGGGAGCGTTGCAAGAGAGGTCTTTGGTGATTACCTAGTGGATCATTTCGCGGGGACGAGGGAGCATGAGCTGGAGCTGCACCGCCGAGCAGTGACGACCTGGGAGGGTAAGCTGTGTTCTGCTAATACCGAAGGTATGGCTGATATTATCTGGGAATACAGTGGAACGGTATATGGAGTTAGCATAGATTCGCAAACAGCTGTTGTCTCCTCCAGACAACGGGTTATATCGGGTGTTTTCCCTGAGGTTGAGCGTCTCGGAGATTGCAGACGCGGACCGTTGGTCGGGATTCTGTGTCGAGTATCACCACTTCGGTTTGCATCATGATGCGACGCGTTACATGATCTGTATACCCGTGAAGACCGCGATTCGACCTTCCAGACCCCGTTTTGAGAACAAGAGGGCTGCGCGGAATCCGCCGGATCGATAGATGGAGGATTGATCAACGCGCTAGACCGAGTCAAACTGTAATCAGGCCTTTTGACCATCCTTTCATACCCTCGGCAATGGCTTGAGAACGATTGAGGGCCATAGTCAAGATGGCAGGAATGCTAGGGGCGTATCAATCGCTTTTGGCCCGTCGACCAATGTTCGGCAATATGGCTACGTCGGCCGAGAGTTTTCCTCATCCTCGCCATGCGGCTTAGCTAAGGCTCGGAATGCAGGTCCTCTTCGCGACCGGAGATGGTGGGCCGTGTGATCCCCGCAGAGGATGTCGAAGCTAATCAGAGCGACACAGTGGTAGCCCAACAGCTCATTGAGAAGAAAGGCTCAAAGCATGACGTCGCCCGAACCGCGTAAGCCCGCCTTGAACACCACCCATCACCTTCCATCCTTTATCAAGCTGATCTAGTATACCCAGTCGTATAGTGACATGGGGCGGGGGGATCTTCGCGCCATGCGTGACAGTATGGTTCCGCGCCCTCGAGCGAATCCCAATCAAGTCGAAATGGCCCGCCGCGCTCGTCCGGACGGGTCTGGACCAATTCGCGTTCACACCGTGCATCCTTACCGGTCAGTCCCGTGCCCTCATTTGGCGGGTCTGGTGGGGCATGCTGATGGGTGGGGATAGGGTTCTTTACGGTGATGACGCTTTTGGAGGGGAAGGATATGGGTGCTGTCAGGCGGAAATGGCGGGAGGTGAGTTGTGCTCGTTCATTGAGGAAGGAGGGAAAGGAGAGTGCTGATGAGGGGGTTAGGCATTCGTCCCGACGTTGCAGGCGAACTGGAGCGTGTGAGTCGTGCTCTCCGGTGATGATATCATGGCTGATGAAATGGCAGATTCATCCCGGTACAAATTCTCAACATGGTACGACCCATCTCCAATCATCCGGGCGAGCTGACGTTATCACCTTTGATCCGCTTTCATAAACAGGGTGTAAGTTGTCGTATTCATGACCGCACGATCCAGGTTGACATATTCTCCTTCCATCATCTACAGCTTGTTCCCCTGCAATATCGCCTCCTTGTCATCAACGGAGTCAACATCCCTTGGAATGCTTTCTTGTCGTTGCAGAACGCCAAATCGAAGAAGACCTAGATGAGCGAGCGTGTCGAGCATGCATCGTGCGACTACATCTCCACGCTCTCGCTGGTCGCATCACAGAAATGGATCTCGGTTGTGTGAGGTGACTGATGCGGATTTCGCTAGATGGGAACTGGCCAGGACGAGTATTGTAAGAAGTGATTGCGCTCCTTCGGCCCCGATCAGCAGGTGTCTGTCTGCGGACATGGCAATCCCGAGGGCAGCATGCTTCGAAAAGTTTGCAAGACGATGGGCGCATTGATCCCGACGAACTTCGCTCCATCAAATCCCACGCATCATCTCGCAACGGTGGCTTCTGGAGGGAGGCATGCAGTGACCCTGAAGATTATCTCATAGGGTAACCCCAAGCATTTGTTCCGCTTGGTCAAACTGCTGGAGCAACTCACGCTCCCAGATTGAGGAACATGATAAAGGCCCGCTTTGGTCGGGGTACCGGTAATTCAGTGCCACTGCGCAGGGGTTCCCGCCTTTACGGCGCTAGCCGCGTGACACCCCTCAGGCGTATCTTATACACCCGCCATTGTGTGGCTGCTCGAAATGTGGCCTCTGGCCAGGGGGACTATGGAAGTTGGCGGTAATGACGCGGTCAAGGTTTCAGCTTTACCCGCGTCCCCGTGAATCGAGAAGGCGCAGAAGTGGCTTATTTGTGTGACCTAGCGCCTTCTTTTTCGTGAGTAGGTCGTGAAGGATTCGGGTGATGACCAGGCTAGGGGTGTCGGCGTCAAGTGAGTGGTGGGTGTCTAGGTCGGTAGTGTCAATATGCATACGAAGACCTGAAGCGTAGCGTTCGGATGGAAGCCACCTTGGTCGTTTCAGATTTGATCAGTGTCGTGATTCTCGCGTCCTAGACGTGGAAGGGAAGGTAGATGTATACAGTGTTACCAAAGGGGGTGGACAGGTCGCGGTCTCTGGGACTAGCGCCTGCTGCGGCTCGCGTCCGTGAAGGAAAGCGGCACGACAGGTATTGAAGGTGTGGTTCGGAGCGAGACGGAGGGGAAATTCCCTATGGGTATGATTTGTGGGACCCAGAAATTTTCCGACCGTCTGCTGTAGGAGCTGCACAGTGGGTAGATTCGTCCGCCGGCCCGTCTGGGTGTGATTTTGGTGGCCCCGGGTTATCTCGGCGGCTACGTCTCTGGTGTACCATGGCAGGAGGAGGAGGAGAATGAATCCGAAGACGACAGGTATTGTGACGGCGTGCATTTCGGTGGTCCGGTTCCGCGAAGAGATGCTTGTCGTCAAGGTCGCTTGCTGATGCTACTGCCGATGCTGATGTGTTTGCGCTACCGCTACCGCTATAGATAGATAGATAGATAGATAGATAGATAGACAGATAGAAGAGGCGGAAGACAGCCACATTGCAACGAACATTCAATGCATAATCCGTACATGACTCCCTTCCTTATCGCGCTCCTTTATCTCCCCTGGCTGCTCGGGGATGCGAGAAAGTCCTTATCTTGTCCCTGAATGGACACGCGGTGGAACATGGAAAGAATCACATTCTCTAATCCGCCCTGACGTGAAACGATCAGCAGTTCAGCCTCAACACCTGCTACCCAAGTATAAGAGGCAAACATGTCGGTATCGGACAAGAATGAGTATGATATGGAGAAGGGCGACGCCCTCGAGGGACCGCCGGCTGTGGATGGGGGCGTCTATACTGGCGTGCACGAATCCGCGGTGCCCGGCGATGGGATCTATGCGAAGTTCGATTACTACAACCGGAAGCTCGAGAGGAAGTTGGGCATCGAGACGGTGAGGCTTTCCATAACGAGAGAGTCAGGGCGTTTTGCTGATTGAGATCAGAGGGGTATCGAGCGGGTGCCAGAGACGATGAGGACCGATAAGAGACTGGTGAGTCGTGTGATTTAGCTCCTGGCAATCTGCTGATCACGACTCAAAGTACGGCAACACCTTCATATGGCTCGCTGCGAACTGTGTGCTCCCGACATTCGGCGTCGGTATCCTCGGCCCCCTACTCTTCTTCATGGGACTCGGTGACTCGATGTACGTCCACTAGCCGAGTCTGAGAACCCGTCGCTCACCAAGCCAGGCTCACCATCTTCTTCTTCAACACCATCACCGCCCTCATCCCCGCATTCATGTCGACCTTTGGGCCCAAGCTCGGTCTCCGCCAGATGACCTCGGCTCGTTTCAGTTGGGGGTGTTACGGTGCTAAGCTGGTCGCGACGTTGAATTGCATCGCCTGTGTCGGATGGTCGATCATCAACACCATCGCCGGTGCTCAGACCTTGGAGACCGTCGCCGACTACAAGATCTCGGCCGCTGTCGGTGTCGTCATCATCGCGCTCGTCACGCTTAGCATCGGACTTTTCGGGTACAAGTTTGTTCACAAATTCGAGCAATGGGCTTGGGTGCCCACTGCGATCTCATTCCTCGTTCTCCTCGGCGTCTCCGCCAAACACCTTGTTAACCTTCCCATGCCGGTCGGACAGGCGGAAGCTGCATCGGTCTTGAGTTTCGGCGGGATCATCTTTGGCTTTACCATCGGTTGGTCGAGCTTGTCGAGCGATTACAACGTGTATATGCCTCACGATGCCAAACCATGGAAGGTATTCATGTGGACCTACATTGGTCTCATCGTCCCGCTCCTCCTTGTCATGTGGCTCGGTGCCGCTGTTGGCGCCGCTGCACTTGTCATCCCCGAATGGTCTGATGCGTACACCGACCACGAGCTTGGGGGTCTCATCGGTGCTGTCTTTAGTGAGTCGATAGACAACTTTCACCTTCTCCTAGCCGCATGCTGATGACATCCTCCTAGTTCCAGCGATGGGCGGCGGCGGCAAATTCTTCATGGTCCTCCTCGTCCTCTCCGTCGTTGCCAACAACATCATCAACGTCTACTCGTATGTCAAACAAGCCTCAAACTCGGTGCAACCAGTGCTGACCCGCCTTCAGCATGGGCATGTCCATCTCCGTCATCGCCGCCTTCCTTGCCGCGATCCCGCGTCTCGTCTGGCCCTGCGTCATCACCGCGATCTATATCCCCCTCGCCATCGTTGGTGCCAATGACTTTGCCAGGACGCTCGAGGACTTCCTCAACGTCCTCGGCTACTGGCTCGCCATTTACGTCACCGTCGTTCTCGAGGAACATTTCTTCTTCCGCAAGGCAAACTATGACAATTACAATGCTGCCGAGAGCTGGAACCGGTCAGACATGTTGCCGTGGGGGATCGCGGCTGTTGGCGCTGGGCTGTGCGGTGTAGCAGGGGCAGTCATCGGTATGGCTCAGATCTGGTACATCGGTCCTCGTAAGTATGCCTTCATTTCTTCGCGGTTTGCGCCGATCAGGATGTAGTTGGAGCCAAGGTTGGTGGCGCAGCGGACAAATTTGGCGGTGACATCGGCTTCGAATTGGCAGGGGCGTTCACGGCTGTCGCGTATCCCGGCTTGCGATATCTTGAGAAGCGCTACCTACGCCGTTAAGCGCATGTAGCGAAGCGTGATGTACATCTGCGTGGACTGGTCAATCAGGTATGCTCTTTGCTTCGAGTTTTTTTTTAGGTTGCATAATGCGATGCATGATCCTCGGAAAGCCTTATATACCACCGAATGACGGCTTGCGATAAACCGGGACCTGAACCGGGTTAACGAGTACTCCAGAATTCCTACATTTTCTAGTTCAAGCTTCCGCCATCAGCTCGTGTTTTTGCAGCTGTATTCAACGCTTCCACGCTTCCCTCTGACACACGATGGATTCGCAGCAGCATGGCATGTCCTCGCAATCCTCAGCACCCCACCCCGGACAATCACCTTCCTACTTCCCACCTTACCACTCCTCCGACCCCACAGCCGGTCCCTCCAGCGTGACCCATCACCCCACCGCCAATGATGCGGTTTACGGGGACACCATCACCGCCGCCGCTCGCCCCACGTCGATCCCAACTCCGCGCGGTCGAGGTCGAGGTCGAGGTCGAGGCCAAGCTCGTGCCCGCGGAACCCGGACTCGAGGTCGCGGACGAAGTTCCACCCGTCTCTTAACCCGCGCCGAGCAGTCCTCCAACGTCCAGAAACTCAAACTCAGCTTCAAACCCGGCAGTGGTGGGCCAGGCGATGGTGGGGGTGGGAGGAAGAGCAGTTTTCTTGGGGAGTATGATCGGGAATTGGATGAGAATCTGGATGAACCGCTTGTCTTTGAGGAGCAGTTCATACTCCGTGTCCCCAGGGAGGTTGCGGAGGGGAAGGAGGGGTTGAGGGAGATGGTCAGGGGGAAGGGGAGGGGGTTGGACGGGGTGGAGTTCAAGTTCTTAGGTGGGTGTTTTGGATGGGTTTTGGTCCTTTCGTGGTGTTTTAGGATGGGGGCGCTGATGGACATGGGGTTCAGATTCGAGACGAGCGGCATTCAGGATCAACGGGATGACCTACTCGAGCAAGCTTGTGGATTTACCCTGTATCGTCGAGAGCCAGAAGACATATGATAGTCGGCACCTGTTCAAGGTGGCCGATATCTCACAGGTGTGTCTCTCCTACGTGGGAAAGCTGTCGGAGCTGATGAGAATGGTCTAGATGCTAGTGGTCGATCAACAGGTCAAGGACGAAGCATCCATCACAGCCGCCGCGCTCAAAGTCGACGACTATATCTGGCCACACGGGCTCACTCCTCCTCTCCGGCATGTCCGCAAACGACGATTTCGAAAGAGGCTTTCTCGCCGGACTATCGAGGTTGTGGAGGAGCAGGTCGAGGAGCTGCTCAAGAAAGATAACGAAGCTGAGGAGACCACTTTTGGTTCGTCTCGCCCTCGTCCGCCCGTTCCCGGGCTCCATCCACTTCTTCCCCCACGGCCCTCCTTCCAGACTGACAGAAAGTAGACATGATCGACGCGCACCCGGATCCGGAGATACCGGACTCGTATTATGCGGAGTATGATCCGAATGCGGGATGGCAGGGTAATGGTGGTTCCGAGTTTGGCGGGTCCGAGGCGTATGAGGATCCGGGGAGCGTGGCACCGTCTGGTGTGGAGGAGTGGGGGGAGGAAGGGATGGATGTTGGGGATGACGAGGGGGAGGGAGGAGAGGAGGAAGAAGAAGAGGATGACGGCGAGGGAGATGGTGGGCTCGACGAGTACGTCTCTCCGTTCTATGCTGAATATCAAGCTAATGAGGCTGCAGGGAGCTGGCAGCAGCGCTCATGGAGCAGATGGAGGGGGTAAGCTATTCATCTTCTAGGAGATCCGTAGCTGAAGTGTTACAGCGCTCGGATGGGTCGGGTCACTCTGGCTCAGAAGAGGCAGACGAGGCTTCGGAGGACGATGATGCCTCGGAGAAGTCGGAGGACGACGACGCGACCATCGAGAAGAAGGCGAAGATACGGCAATTTACGAGCGAGATCAAGGCGCTCGAGCTGGCTGTGGAGAAGAAGCGTGCTGGCTTTACCGGTGGAAACCCCATCATGATGGTAAACTCAGATTTCGCCTTCTCGGACGAAGTAGTGTTGATTAGCGGCAGAAACGATTCGAGGAAACGACTGCAAGACTGCAAGGGGATATTTCGACGAAGGTCGCCGCGAGACAAACACTTATTGACGAGATGGAGGCTGTCGAGGAGACGGTAGCGAGGCCGCAGGAGGCGTCTGCGCAAGCTGCAAGCAGGGACAAGCAGAAGGGCCTCGCTGCGACTGGACCATCTACGCCGATTGAGGTTGAGGACGGGGCGGACGTGCAGATGGAGGATGCCGACGCAGACGCGGAGGGCGAGGAGGTCCTGTCGACGGCCGCTGGCCAGGCGCCTGGAGAGGGCGAACCTCCTGCACAGGTCACCGAGGAGGAAGAAGAGGAGGAGGAGGAGGAGGAGGAGGAGGAGGAGGAGGAGGGGGACCTCTTTGGGGACGAGCAGTCCGAGAACAACGGTCCTGAGGAAGAAGCAGAAGACGCCGAGGGAGAAGAAGAAGATGGTGAGGAACCCAGCGACCCTCCCGGAGGAGACGGAGGAGACGATATGGCTTCGATGCTCCGTGCGGAACTCGGATCATCTCCAAACACACCCGACGAGCAAGCTCAGGCCAGCGCCACTGCCGCACTCAACGAGTTTGCGATGGCCGGTGGACTTGCGCAGGACCAGGCGGAATCGCCGGATCAAGGGGACACGATGCGGGATTACAGGCTGGGGGTGGGAGGCGTGGAAGGTGGGGTTGGGATGAGGAGGTTGGCTAGTGGTTTGGGGGTGGCAGACGATGATGACGAGAGTAGTGATGATAGTGATGACTAGGGCATGTGACGCACTGCGCTCACGCCAGTCACATCCAGTCCGATCCAGTCACATCTCCAGTCACGTCGCCGAAAGCTACATACTGTAGGCGGGAAATGTGCTACCATCCGCCGACACCTAGACCGGTGTTCTCGCCCTCGATGACTGGAGGTTTGGCGAATAGTTCTCGCGGGTCTACACCACCTGATCTCGCGGAATCCTCCACCTTCCCCTTCTTCCTCTTCTTGCCCTTCTCGCTCGCTCGCTTGGAGATCTCGATCACCTGAACGACCGAAGTCTGGGTCTTCGATGGCTTGGGGATGACCGGCGGTTCAGCCACAGTCTTTGCTGTGATTTCGGGTATGGATTTGAGATAGCCCGTATCGGGATTGATGATGGCTGGAGGTTGCGCTGGCGGGGGATCGGGCTTCTGCCGGGAAGGTCCACCTCGACGATCTTCATTCGACGTTGATGGGATCTGTGATGTGAGGTAGGGACGCGACTTCTGGGAAGCCTGATTGGCTGAGACCTTAGAGCGTCCCTCCATTCCGCCATCAATGACTGGATTGCGTTTCCTCTTCCTCTCGCCTCCCTTCTCTGCCTCGACCTTCTCCTCAATGGCCGCTGTCGGAGCCTCAGCTTTGATAACTTCTTGTTCCTGACCCCAAGCTCTCATCATCCCACCCCTGGCCACATTCGTCCCACTAGGCTTCATCCTCTCCTCCCTCTTCTCCCTTCTCCTCCTATCAATCTTGCTCTCCTGAACCTCGCCTTTCCTCTTCCGCTCTCTCACCCGCTTGGCGTCGATGATCTGCAAGTTCGGTAATGCTGGACTGGCTTGGAGGCGCTCGACGTAATCTGGATGAGTCGTTGCTAGTGGGTTGGAGTGAAGTGACAGGGATCGCAAGTGCGACCATTGCGTTTTGGCGGAACTCTTCGACACCTCAAAGATCGGCGAGATGGCGTCGAAGGAGAGCGAGCAGTTTCCGAGATCAAGAACCTCAAGACCGTCGCCCCGTCTAGGTGTCCATGGGCCCGCCTCAAAATTGCTTGAGGAGGGCATCTCGCCTGTCCCCCAATGCGGAAGATGGGAAGGCAGTGAAGTGAGAAGGGGCAGGTTGTTCATCTTGACGTCACGGAGGAGTGGTAGGTCCGACAAGTCCGGCAGAGAGCCCGCAGTGAGCTTCGGGCAGTGGGAGAAGGTGAGTTTCGAGAGTTGATAGAGCTGATTCAGAGTCGAGAGAAGAGAGGTGAGGTTTGGGGAGTGTGATACGACTGGCTACGCTTAGTTTGTAGGCGGCTGCAAGAGAGAGAAGGTACTAAGTGAATTGAGCTCGGTCCATGCGGCAACAACGGATGAATCGAGCTTGGTCCAGTCATTGTGCATCGCGACGATAGCTTTAAGCTTCTTCAGACCTTGCAAAGCCGTAGGAAGGCTCGTCAAGCCGCAATTACTGATATTCAGCACTAAGAGCTCGTCAGTCAGGTGTCACCGTCAAGGTGAAGGAGTCGCACCGCTGAGCTCGCTTAGCCCTCCGACCGCGTCCCAGCCTTTCTCCACCCTACATCCCGCCAAACTCAACCAAGTCGCCCCAGAACCCTCAAGCCATGAAACATCGGTACACCCGCTGCCTGCAAGGTCCACTCGACGGACTTTCGCCAACAAGTCGCTGCTTGGAGGGATGGAAAATGGTGCCTCGTTGTATATGAGGGCTACGGAGGTGCGAATCGCCTTTGGCTTGTACTGATCTGGATCCACCGGTGATGTTTCATTTTGGAGTCGGGCTCGAGCTTGAGGTAAGGGTTTCCATCGTCTGGGTGATGATGGCAATCTGGATGGTCCAGGTTCTGGCCGAGTGACTGTTCGGCCTTGAGACTGCCTTTCTATCTGAGCTGCGCGCTTGCGGCTACGAGCGGCTCCTCGGTCCATTCTTGCGACAAGGTGGGATTTCGCAATTTGTTGCTTTCCGGAAGCTCGAACTAGAATGAATCACGTGACCTCAGTGATCGAACTGTCTGTAGCAAGTCTCTGAGATTGTCCAGCTGCAGAAGCTCTTTTCAGATGTTTGCCTCGACCTCCAGAGTCATCCTGGAGCCATCATCACGCTTGTTGCCGTCTTCGAGATCCTCTGGCTTCTCTGTAAGTGCTTCCCCATGACATAAGGAGCCAGAAATGATAGCTAACGTCTCGCTTTCAGAGCAGTGCAGCATCATCGTCATCCAGACGACAAGCTATCGTCGAGCTGCTGAAAGACGTGGAAGGACTTGGAAAAGCTTGTACGTACATTTCCCCGACAAATCGTTTTACCACATCTTATACACCTGTAGTCGACCGAGTGAAAGTCGCTCCCGGACGAGCAAGAAACTCGCTCGTCCCCAACCGATTTGCTAGATTCATCCCCGTCGCCCGAGGCGTGGACCAAACCCTCTCCAGACAACCCACCTTCGCCGCGAGTCTTTCACATCTCGATCATCCGCCCACGCTAACGCTGAGGTAGGACGAACCCTCCTTAACCCCTGAATTTCGGATCGAAGGACCCGGACGACCCATCCTCAGGCGGACCGTCTTCACCCCCAAAGAAACACCTCAATCACTACTCAACGCGCTCTTCTCCCTCCCACCCAAACTGACCTTCCCACTACGTACCATCGATGCTCAGACTCCGACTTTATACGGGGCGCTTACGTTGGATGATATACATAATCGGCTGGAGAGGGAATTTGGGTTGTTGAGGTCGATGGTCACTGTTTCTTGGGAGGAGGGAAAGGATGCGGAGAGGTTAAAGGAGCTGCAGACGAAGAAGGCGTTTGTTAAGGTGATTGGGGAGGGGAAGGAGGTGGCGCCGGTGGATATTGAGGTGGTCAGGCTCGAGGAGGGGGAACATGCAACCTCATGATGACTCGTCAAGCGTACGGAAAGGCCATATACCCGTAGGCTACACCATCCTCCGCCTCCTTGTGGTCACGACCCTCACTTGAGGCGCACCCTCGCTTCTCGCCAGCTGCGGCATCGCAGCGCATCTGTTTATACGGAAGTCACACGTGTCATTCTTGATGTGTATCAATGTGGAATGGCGGCTCTGGCTCTCAACCCACTCTTTCCGTACCGCTCTACTCGACGTCCGATTCATATATTTGACCCACATCGTCATCATGCACACCTTCCGCGCCATCCGAGTTGCTCGTCTCGCTGTCCATACCCCTGCCGTAAGTACTCCGTCTTCGACTCCGCTTCCAACTTCCGGTGAGAACCCATACTCGGCTGCTATCGAGGGCTTGCTTCATCGAAATGGGACCCATCATCCGAAGCTTGAAGAGCTGGCGATGCGCTTCTTATACACGCACTCACTTCATCGTCTTTGTCGTCGCCTCTTGCCCGCACAATGAGAAGACTGGATCCTCTAAATTGCGATACATAGCCAATCCTCACCCGCCATTACGCTCCCGATGTGAGACCGGAAGGCACTACCGGCTCATCGAAAGGCTTCGGGTGCGTCTGCTTCTGATTGTTCTCGATAGCGACGTCTCGGGACTGATCGTAATTCTTGGCATGTACAGGCAGCGCGAACAAGCCGAGGAGGGACAGTATATCAAGAAGATGGAGGCGGAAAAGCTGAAGACGGCTCAGGAGAAGCTGGAGGCTGCGAAAGCCGAGTTGGTGAGTACTCCGAATCCGAAGCCTCATTTGGCTTCTATGCTGATGGCGCACCGCAGGAAGAGCTTGAGAAGAAGAAGTCGATTGAGTCGAAATGATGCTTTGGCGAGGACGATATGGCAGATTTGCTGTTGAATCGTTCATGAGGTTGATGTGATGCGTGCATGATCCATGATGTTGACTCCGGGTACGACAGGCGCTTGAGGCGCGTGTGGAGTCCAACAGATCTTCATGATACTTGAGGCTGGATCATCCCCGGCGAATTGCTCAGAGACGAGCGTTTCTCTGCTCATGCCGTTCTATAGCGGAAGATGGGGTACATGACATACTCCCGACACGGTCCTTGCTAACCTTGCGAATTCGTTGGCTCTACACATAGTCTTCCAATGTAAGAAGGAAAGAGGTGACGCATCATTCCCACTGTACGGTTGTGGCGGTGGCGGCGGTACCAAAAGCGACTGCCAAGACCCGTACCCGGAAGCTATTCGATCACTTTTTACATCAACGCTCTCTGTTTCTTGCTACTGCTTTTCACTTCACTTCCTTTCGCCTAGTATTTCGTTTTGGTCGCTTTGGTTCGCTGTCCCCGTCGAGCTTGATCTCATTCCCATCACTTGCATGCGGCCCGCCAGAACCGGTAGGAGTTTGAGTTCATTAACCCTGGACCATTCTTGAAGATGGAGTCTCGGCGAGGTAGGACTGGGGCAGAAGCGTCGGGTTCGCGAGGAGGAGTAAGCATCACATTCAAAACCTTTCCATCAATGCGATACTGATCGTCGCCTTCTCGTCACAGGCGGCGGGAGCTGGTATGACTCTCCCATCCGTCACGAAACCCTAAAATGACAGATCCCTTAGCACCCCGGCGAGCCCGAAAGAATCCCAAAACCACTCCAGCAGCACCCGGTCCCACCTCGAAAGTCCACGGTCCCATCCCTCAGCCCTACTTAGCTCTCGCCCCATCCTCCGTCACGGCCATCTCCGCACCAACACCATACTCCTTCCCTTCGCCTTCCCAATCATCCCTAATCCTCCCTTCCAACTACAAGCGCGGCAACCAATCTTCTGTATCTCTCGCGAAATCCGTCCCATCTAATGCTGGCCCATCCATTTCTCGGACGGGATATGGTGCTGGACTGCTGGCGCCGCCAACTATTATGCCGGGGGGTCAGTCTGCTCCGCCCCGCGTCCAAGGGGGACTGGAACCACCTCAGAATCCGCGGAGACGGGCAGCGGACAGGGTCGGTGTCGGAGGTGGGAGGAGAGAAGAGAGATTGAGGAATCTGGAGATGGCCAATGCTAGCATGACCTCATTAGGGCAATTGGGGCAGATAATGGAATCGGACCGAATGCCGGAGGAGCAGAGTGCGCCGGTACCGCAGAGACGGCGGAGAAGGATAGTGAGAGGGGAAGCGGAGGGATTGTCGAGAAGACTCACTGTGACCACGAGGGAGGAGGGGAGGGCTCTGGGATTGGCGAGAGGAGCGAGTATGAGAAGAGTAAACGTTTGGGACGGTCAGTTGCTCTATTCAAGGCTATCACATAATACTCATCTGGTCGCAGATCTACCCGAGTCTTCGGATGCCCCACCCGCATTCCCATTTCCTACGTCCGCGACCAATCGCTTGCCACCGACATTCGAAGCGGTCGAAGCTAGTGCAACATCGCCACCGACCCTCGACGAATCGGACCTCACCACACCCACCGGCTCGCCCTTGCCCCAAATAACGACAGTTCCGCCTTCACCTCCCCGCTCGCCTCCCCCAACATGGGAACAAGCTACAGGCCTCGTACCGCTATCTGAAGTACCCGACCACTCAGCAGCAGTCGCCTCCACCCATCCTGCAAGACCGCTCCAGACACTGGCAACATCCTCCCCATCCATCCTGATCTCACATGACCCGTCTGGTCCCTCCTCCCCTGGATCGACACACTATGCCTCTGCTCCAAATTCGCCAACCGGGACGGTGATCAGCATCGATGAAGAGATGATCGAAGAAGAGAGAGCGGATAGGAGGATGTGGAATGCCGATCTGTTGGCGGGATACAGCCTCGAGGAAAGAGTCAGGAGAGAGGTTTTGCGACGAACGAGGGCTGAGGGAGTTATGAGGAGGGGGAGTGCGGTCGAGGAGACAATGTTGGCGAAGGCGAAGGCGGAACCACCGGATCGCATCACTTCAAGGACCGCTGTAAAGGAAGCTCAAACAGCTGTGGAGGACGACTCGACTCGGGAGGAAATGCCGGCCACGGAAGGAGAGCCAGCTACGCCTACATTAGCAATGTCTCCGCCAACTCCTGCACCCGAGGTTCGAGATCGGATATCGGAGACGCTCGACGACATCCGCATTCCGACTCCGACGTTGCAGCCAGAGGAGACTCAGGATGCATTCATGACGCCAACACTGGATCCGACGTCAGCGGTGGGGGATCCGGCTGTGATCGAAGTCATCGATTTGTCGACCTCGCCGACCCCTCCGAAAACACCGCCCGTGTCACCGCCAAAAGCAGTGCTCCTCGCCGGTCCGGATCCTGCTCCTGATGCCGAAGCTCCGTCTGATGCTCTCGCAGCGCACCCGCCTGTCGACGATATCCCTGCAGCCCCGGATCTTATGGAGGCTGTGACGATCGCAGAGAGCACTCAAGAAGCGCTCACTCCCTCAACTGCATCACCTGTTGAGGATGCTGCTGGTTTCGAGACTACTTGTCGCGTTGAAACCGCTGAACCACCGGAGACCACTACGGGTGCTGGGCCCGTCGAGCAGCTTGGGCAAGCGGCATCGACAGGAGAGGCTATGCCGAGGAATGGAACCCTGACGTCGGCCCGACTTTCATCATTGGAGGGCGTGCGCGAGACACCAATTCTTGGCGCCTCGACCGCTACGACCAAATTTTCCATCGAGAGCTCTTCAGATCAGCTCGTGGCCGGACCTCCTACTGAATCGCTAGCCTCGGTCGCCATGGACGAAGTGTCGGGCGAAATCAACCCGACTCAGGCTGCAGTAGAGAAGTCTCCCGCCCCCTCAAGCACAGCGGGATTTGCCGCCAAATCTGTCGCTGGACCTTCACTGAATGAGGTCTCTGACATGTCCCCTAGCGTAAGATCTCGACTCCCGTCTGTCGAGGAGCAGCCCGTCAACGCCTCATCCGAAGCAGCCGAAGATGTCGTCCTTGGAATCCCTCCGCCGACCCGCAAGCTGACTCGTGGCAAGGCAATCCGGCGGTCCTCTTCCGGACTCAAGTCCTCCCCGTCTTCGGCCAGCCGAAGATCGTCAAAGCGCGACTCTGATCCGCCGCCTCCGCTTTTTGCTTCTCCGAACTATGCTTTCCCATCCTCTTCGCCTCAGCCGGCACTGGCCGAACTGCAGCGCTCACCCGAGCCCGTCAGAGTGGGCTTCGTCCATCGCGTTTCCGCCCCGACCATACAGGAGGAACACGTCTTCGCGGCTCGCTCGAGAGCAAGCAGACTATCGGCGGATCAGACCGCGCAGGAGAAAGCTGATCGTCTACTGCCGATCGAGGACTCCCGACCTGGCTTTGCGCACGTTTCTGAAGCATCGCCGTCGACACCCGAGCCTGTCCTGCTACCTCATAGGGAAGCAGCGATGAAAAGACGGGAGCTGGCACTGGCGGCGTCTCGCTCCAAGTCCGAACCCGTGTTTACTCGAAGCAAATCCGGCCCTGTCATGCCGTCGGGACCTCTCATTGATTTGAGCGACTGGTCGCACCGCGTTCACCCTGAGCATTGGCGCGAGCTGCTGGTTCTGGCGCCATCCACAGCTGAGCTGCTGCTGCTGCAGCTGCTCGAGGAGGAGCTAACGCCAGTCGCGGAGACATCTGCTCAGGCGGCAGCAAGGGCTGCAGCGATGGGAACCCCGCCTCCTTCACCTCCCAAAGCAGGCGATACCTCCCGGCCAGCGTCCATCATCTCTTTGGCTTCCGAAAGGCGGACACCACCACCACCTCCACCTCCATTGCGCGTTCGATCTCCGCGTGTAGGTCAAGAAGGGCTGTCGCGCAAACCATCCATCCTGTCTACAGCTTCCTCACCGATCACTCCCATGCCGATCCATCCTCCTACTTGTACAAAAGGTTCGCCTACGCCTCGTGCGCTTCGCCCTAGCTTTCCCACCCGCCGTCCACCCCCCCCTCCTCCTTTATTCCTTGACAAAGCGGCTTCTGCGGAAGAGGAAACGCCGATCGATAGTCCGCCACCTGTGCCTCTGCGACCCCCTCCTCCAGCATTCGAGTCTCGCCCTACTCACGATCGTAAAGACTCCTCATTCACTAGCTCAACATCGTCATCGATATCAGAGAAAGCGTCTGTTCTCGCCGCCCCTACGCTTTCAGCCTGGAGAGCGAAACCGCGAAGTGTTATGCTATCACGACCACGTGGTCCGAGACCTCCTCCACCACCGCCGCGGCCATGGGCCAGAGTCGTGATTGATACCCTCGACCTCGAGCCTGCTCCCCGCCCCGTCGGAGATCGAACCTCGTCGGAAATTCCGCTCGTTATCGATACCAGCGAGCCCGGGTCCCCTCTATCCGCTCGATCCCCCATTCGATCTGCTTCAGCTCAGACTTTGCGTTCGCGAATATCCACACCGCGGCGTCCGGAGTATACCGATCTGGACGTGCTTGTTTCCCGTCTCGAAGGCTCCGGGCGGGAGTACGAGGTGGGTTAAATCTTCTCCTTGTCTTCCTTAGCTAACAGAGTCCCAGGGTTTCTCTCAGATCGCATCCTTCCTCGGTCCAGCCAAGGATCCAGCTGCATCACAAGCGGCGCTCTCGACTCTTCTACCCGGACCAATCCTCGTCGATTCACGTCGCACCACTCCTCAGGGCAAGGTCAAGCTGAAACTTTCACTCCTCGGGGTACGAGTCACAAAGTGCCCGATCTGCCTGGTGCAGTTCAAGGAGAAGGATCAGGCTGTTATGTTGCCGGAATGCAGCCATGTGGCGCATGAGGGTTGTGCGAGGAGATGGTTTAGGGAGGAGGGGAGGTGTTTTGTCTGTAGAGTCGCGTTGAAGGAGGGGGAGGGAGTGGTTTGAGGGAAGTTGTGGGCTGGAGATCTGGGTATTCGCACATTTGGACATTCCGCATGATTTGCAACGTGTAGCCATTACGGACGATGTAGCTCTTCGACGGAGATGCGTGAAGGTGACGAATCGTATTGAGACCGCCAGCTACCGTATATCTAGATTCACTGCGCGGCGTTTTC
>JAABUP010000392.1_pt1 | contig 98741 bp, 151 predicted proteins | sample 5559201 | NCBI WGS metagenome assembly JAABUP01 (sample SAMN10711887, study PRJNA513373) | rock metagenome | isolation source: Antarctica rocks | place: Antarctica | reverse complement strand
ATACAACCAGTCTCGGTGGCTCGCTAAGGCGTGCCAGATGCGTCTCTTTGTTTCTAGTGATTGTGGCTTCAACATGACTTGTCAGGCAGAGCTTTGATGACTGATGCGTGAATATGACGTTTCAAGTTGCACATACTTGGTGGATGAAAAAGGCAACATGCAGTGCTACATCTGTCCACTTTAGCTATCAACCTAATGACTTATTTAACTTCGCCATGCGCTTGGTCCCCTGCAATTTGAAAGCATTAAGCACTGGCACGCGAATTGGTAGCTGTCGGCATGTGGGTGTGATTGTCTGTAGGTTTGTTTTGTCTCTTTCAGCTGGAAGGACACCCTGGGTTGTATAGCTGTTGTGAGGTAGTCATGTGGAATACACATGAGGTGCATCCTGCCGCATGCCCTGAAGGGCAGCCGGTCAGGTCCAGGGGTTTAATCACTATACGTGTGCGGGTAAAAAAGTGTGCTTATGTACATTGCAGGGCAAACCAAACAAAGTCACAGGCTGAGTCTCATGTCTGAGGCATGCATACTAAAACGCCATACTAGGGTACAGAAGCCAATGAAATCGCATCCAAGACTGTTTGTCTGAATCTCAAAAGTGCATTGTCATATTGCGGCTACATGTCCTAATCTAGTAGCAGTTTCTGTGTCATGTGTGCCAGGGTTGGTATTTGTGACAATAGGAATCGATTTCACATCCACCCAGTGTATAGTCAGGTACTGACTTAGGCAATTACCTCAAATTGAAGACCATCCTCATGTGAATACACATGTGTATTGTGATCCACTTGATTTGTATCAGACAACTCCAAATTATAGAAGTCCATAGATTCACAATCTTGAAAGAGAGGTCCTGCGTGCCATGTGCCTTGATGCAGCTTCACAAACTTTCCGGAAGGTATCTTGAAGGCATGCAAGTCTTGCTCAGCGGGTGCATTTTGCACAGATCCAGAAGGTGCTGCAACTGCCAGGTACCAGCTTGCAGGGTTCAGTCCCCCCAAACACTGTGTGACATTGGCATGATAGGTGATGCGATCAAAGGTCATCCCTCTCCTTGGCAAATGCATAATATAAAACCTGTCAGGGGCAAGCAAGGTGGTTTGCAGAGGTAACATGGGAATGGCTTGGCACAGGTTCTAAACACACCTGGGAGTGCCAAAATCAAGTGTCAATGCAGCATCTGTGTCATCGAACTTTTTGCCATCATCTGTGGCTCCAATAACCTGTGCTTCAGCAAACGGCAGAGTGAAGACTATGCAGCACTAACAGGCAAAGGGCTGAAACTGTCCAAGGTATACCTGTCCAAAAGGTGCAAACGCTTCAGGTGTGATGTCCTGAGCCGTGAGTGGGAGAGTGGCCAGGCTTTGCGCGGTTGAGGTCAGACACCTTGGTCTGCATGCGTCCTTTTTGACTATGCAAGAAAATTTACGGCGTTGACATGAAAGTGCTCGGCTTGGCACATTATGCAGGAAGGAACTGCTTGATATGTGAATCTGCATGGCGCTTTCCCCGCTTGCTAGTCACACGTTATGCGCAAGCAGGAGGCAAGCATACGAACTGCAAGCAAGGTGCCGTGCATGAAAGCAACGGGCTGGTAATGTCCAAAGACCCCGAGCAGCGTCTACTCCAGCGAGTCTCATATCGCGCAGCAGTCTGCGTCTGCGCCAGCGTCAAGCTGTCAAAGCGCTTTGCGAGTTTGACCTTCAGAGCGCATAAGATTTTGCTACCCTCAATTAATTGGCGGGGTCGAGTGGACCCTTTGCAGAACTGCGATGTCCGTCGTGAAAGCTCGGTACGGATTGCCGCGGCCCAAAGAGTCGGAGCTTGCCTCGCTGCTCGATGATAACCTCGTTTTGTATTCGTAAACGCATTCCAGATCTCGCGAGACAAAGTGATAAATATCACAAGCGAGATCAACGCGGGTGTGGCGAAGCATAACTATGGTGCGCGTCAAGCAGTGCTTTGTTGCGCAGATAAGGTTCTGAGTGACGCGAAGCAATCACCCTGCGCAGTTGACATGCACTGACCCGCTGGTATGTGGCGTGCAGGTTCTGCACAAAGATGTGGCCGAGGACCAAGCTGCCCACCTCGCCAGAATTGGCGGTCTGTTTGACAAACCACAGTTCAGCGATGTAAGAGTAGTGGCAGCCGATGGCTGTGGTTTCTACTGCCACAGAGCCATCCTGGCAGCCTGCAGCAAGCCTTTCGAGAGGGCCATGCTTACAGAAGGTACATGCATGCCAACCTGTACCTTGGAACCTGCATACTCGCTGTCCACTTAAACACCCAGCGTGACACTTCGTCTTCCTTTCCAGACATGCAACACATACAGAGCGCATTGGAGGTTCGGTTGAAGGACACATCTTCAGCAACTCTCCAAGCTGTATTGCGCTTCTGCTACACTGCTGAGTGCCATCTGACACCAGACAATGTGCTACCCATCTGCGCCCTGGCTGAGCACTTTGAGGTCAAGGCACTGCACAGCGCATGTGTGCAGTTCATTGAGCACAACATCAGCGTGAGCAGTTGCTGCACCATGCTGGAAATGGCTGCACAGTACAACATGGAGGCACTTCGAAAGGTAACTCACTATCCTCATGCACCACTTGCCGAAGGCCTGACAGTGCATATGCCACAATTGAGCCTGTTCCCACGCAGACCTTGATATGATTTCTCCTGCCTGCACAATGCATATGCTGCCAGTAGCTATACATGGCTGCGTCAGGAAGTGCAATCCCTGTATGTACACGTACATATCATCATACAAGACTTATACACACCAATAGACAGTGCAAATTGAATTCGTGATGCGTTATTTGAGCATTCAAAGCCAATTGTTGCCTGAGCAGTGTCACATATCAATTTGTAACTGTAGTACACAAATGTCTAACAGTAACTACATCTTTCAGAACAATGACAGGAAGGCAAGCCTCTATTGAAACACTGCATGCATGTTTTGCATCAGACTGCTCAGCTTCCCTGTGCAGTCTGATGTGTAAGACTGTGCATCAGTCTGTGCAACAAGCTAAGCTCAACCCATACCTGCAGGTCTGCTGGGACATGGTTCTGGAGCATTTTGATGATGCATGCATTCATGAAGGCTTTGTACGCTTCAGGTGAGCAACATAGTCCAACCTGCTGGCCTGCAGTTGTGACCCTACCTGCTGACATGTCCATGTACAGTCAGGAGTTGGAGGCTTTCGCCAGATCTGCAGGCCCACACAACTTGCACCAGCGACTCCTACATTACAGCTACAATGTTCAGTCCAGTAGTGCTTGCATGCAAGACTTGCCCTCTGGACGTGGATATTGTGGACAGCTGGCTGTATGATCATCCTTGCTTGGTGAAGCCCTCAGCATGAATGGTACAGCTAAGAGGTGGTTACCTCATCTGACTATCATTCATGTACATGACACCGGCATGGCAAAGTTTGAGACCTTGAGCAAGACCAGTGAGCCCAGCAGCATGTCAGCACTGCTGTTGCTCTTGTTTACCTTAAAGCCTTCAAAACACGTCATCAAAAGTAAATTTCATCTATGTAATCAAAGAGATAGCACTATGCTGAAGTGATTCTGATAACACACCTATTGTGATTTGCAGGTATGAGACCTTGACAGCGCTTCTAGAGAGCAACGAGCTGGGCACGGTGTCTGAGTTCAACGTTTTCCTAGCTGCTATGAGATGGGTGGATGCAGATGAAAGCAGGGAACACTTCCTGGATGAGGTCCTAGGGCTGGTTAGATTCCCCACCATGGACTATGAGGAGCTGGGTCTTGTGGGCAAACACCCCACTGCTGCTGGGGCTGCCATCCTCAAGGTCTGCCCCATGCCATTGTTTACAGAACAGCACCTGTTCTGCTGGTTAACTGCAACCAACAATGAATCCCTTGGGTACAGTTGGCTTTCACATTGTGATTTGGCACCCTTGAATTGGCACCCTTAGTAAGTACGCAACTTTGAGTTTGCTGAAATATGTCGCTGGGCTATTCTGCATCTGCATGGTCAATGGTGCCAGTCTTTAAGCTTGAGCTCTCGAGCATTGAAGCATCCCAGCTTAACCCAGAGGACCATGCACCACTGACTCACAGACACGCTACCTGCACTGCTTGCACAAAGTCTTTGCATCCAAGATAAGTCATTGTCAAATCAGTTTGTTCTCGCAGGAGTTGCTTCTGGAGGCCTTCATGTACCTCAGCTCCACTCCAGAAGAGAGTGCCATTCTGATGCACAGCATGCAGCCTGCATCACAGGCGCGCTTCCAGCCGCGCACTCTGCCAGAGAGCTCATCCTGGGCCAGCTTGGACCTGGCAGGGGAAATCTGCAGCTTCACTATGGCTGATGACGCCATGTCTGTCTCACCTGCCGGTCCAATTGGCGAGATTGTAGCCCAGGACCACCTCAAAATGTGATGATGCATTCAGGATTCAGCCCTGTACGTGCTGGGCGTGCTGGGATGAGATCGTCAAGTCTTCTCGATGTGTAGGCATATTCATGGAGCGTCATCCGAATTCACCAGGCTGCCAGTGTCAGCAGAGTTTGTATCAAGTACATCCCTGAATCTTTTTGAACAGCTGGGGAAGGCAGAAGCTCAGAGTGGCCTCAATATGTCTGAGTGCATGTTATTTGAAGCACTCAATGTACAAACGAGCCCAACAGATTTTCTAAGGTCCCTGTTGACTACATGGTGGAAGCGCACACATACACTGCCGCATGTCACTTGGCCATTTGCAGAAGGCCAGGATGATATCAGCTTGCTGGCCCAGAGATGTTTCAGCATTGCACTCATATCATGTTTTGTATTGTATTGTTGCTGTACATTCTGCTGCCACTTGCCCAGCAGCCTTTCTGTATTGTGTGTAGTCTGTGACAGCAGTAATGCGCAGCAGCTGTTTGGTAGCTTTGTTCAGTTTGTCATCGGGCTACAATACACCCAGCTCAAGCTGGAACACTGTAGGGTAAATCAAATGTTACGCCTGTGACATGTCTGCTCGACTGCCAAATGTGAAGCACGTTGTTCAGTATGAAGGTGGTGCTTTTGGCCTGCCATTTGGGAAACCTAATTCGTAGGACTTGGGAATCTACACAAATTGGGCACATTGATGCTACGAAGGATTCGTCAGGGCGGTCATTTAAGCACGGCCTGACCCATGCGGAAATCTGACATTGCCGAGTTCCCCAATTGGCAGGCACGGCTGTTCTGCAGCCGACCCCTGTTGTCTAAAATATTCGTAACTCGTCAGCATTCATCACAGCACTCACAGTAATTTGTAGCTTGTTATATGAGGAGGAAATGCTGCACACCTATGCCAATACAGATGATCTGTGGACACAGCTGTGAAAATTACATTTCAAGACCTGGACCCACCAAACAGCGTGATTCCACGCAAGCTTTCACACTTGCATCAGCGGAAACCAAAGTCTGCTGAGTTTCATTGGCACAAAGATTGGGTGTGTATCCATCAACCAGCTGAGGTCTCAGTAGTAATGACAGATAGCTGAAGGGTAGTTCATCCGACTTGGTGATCTCCATGAGCAAGCTACTCGCACACTCTGGCATTGCAATCTTGTACGCTTGTGGCTGAGCTGTATAACATGGGACACTGCATTGTGTAAGTGAGTTGCACAAATGTAACACCTCAGCACAAGCTGAGATGTGCAGCTCAGACCAAGACCATGTTTTTGTGAAGTTGAACACAGGGAGCAAGGTTTACGTGCGATCATGGTGCTACATACCAATGGATGCAGCTGCGTGTCTGATGCACAATGCATGTGGAACTTGCCTGCTGGAGTTGAGACTTACAGGGCCTGCAATGGGTGAGTGGCGTGCCTGTCAGGCTTGAGCTTAAAAGGCATGCAATGATTAAATGATTGGCCTGCCACGACTGTATTTTGACAGGTGCGCAGTGCATGACTGGCTTGCCTGGGTTGCAACCAAAAGCATACAATGGGGTTTAGCATCTGTGTAAAACCTGATTACATATTGCATGTAGTGGAAAATCAGTACCCATCTTGCCTGTCAGGTTTGAAACTTACAAGAATGCAGTAGGAGGCCAGCTTTTAGCAAACCTCTGCCTGCAGGCTGCGGAACCAGTGTGCATCTACGTTGTGCTTTCAAGTCGTCCAGTCTCAGCCGTTGCTGAGCACCTTCTGTGTCAACAACGCTCAAGCTCCTGAAGTAAACCAGTGTCCCTTGCTTGCTTGCCCGCTATCGTGCTTTCCTACAGAGAAGCAGAGTTGTCAAAGACCTCTCAGGATGGTGCGCTGAGCAATCAGCGAATAGGGTTCGGGGTTGCCAGGCATTCACTACGCAGCAAGGGGTCGGCTCACTTTTGCTGGCCGATTATGTTGGGTTCGGCGTTGAACACGGTGTACTGAATATAGTACCCAGCAGCTGCAGCTATAAGCACCGCAACAATAGCTAGCAGCCAATACATGGTCGTCAATGGCTGACGATTACCACGACGCGTGCATCATTGTGTTACCATTACTTGCCCTCAAGGTGAGAAATCTGAAAGGTGTTTGGTCTGAAAGCCTCAACCCAGTCCTCTTCTTCCAGATTCAACATGCCAATCAGGTCCTTCAGGATAAAGCAGATCCTGTTAGCAACATAGACGACGAGCCCGCTCAACAGTCACCTACCGGACAGCTTGATCGCGACGATGGCAGCCGTCATGACAGCCTCAGGGCTATGCTCAGCCACCCTGCAAGCCCGACCAACAAGGCAGACGACGCGTGTCCGCTCGGGTGCGGCGTCGAACTTCGCAATAAGCCTGCCAGTGATGCATGCGAGAGCTCGCACTATTGCTTATGCTGCTACCTGAATATTATGTCTGCATACACAGTTATCGGAAGTTAAACACGAGTACTGCCTGATCACTGTTGTTGACGCAGGTTACATGGGTCAACAGTTGGGACCTGTGCTGCCCCGTGCTATCAGGAGGTCCGTCAACTCCACCAGACGGGCAGCCACCATGGAGTAAGTATCACCAAGTCGCATGAAGTCGCACGTTCTTATCATGGCACACAAGCAAAATTGGATCTCAAGTGTCGTTCTTGTCTGTGCAGCACCAAGGACTACCCTTCCAACTGGATCAGAACAGACCCTCTAGTCTTTGTCTTGGGATTCCTAGGGTGAGTCTTTTTACTGCATTGTTTGTCAGCTGCTATGCCAGCTCAATGTGCAATTGCTCCCAATGCAAGACTATTTGAGGCCAGGTTTTTAACACTTGTTCTGGCCAGGTGGACCCTTCCCACAAACCTAGGTGTACCCATTTTCAACGGTGGATCATTTTTTGGAGAGTTCATGTCAAGTATAGGCAGAAACCTGGGCCGATTTCCAAATGGACCCCCATTGAATGACCCCTTCTGGTGCGTCCTCAGAAGTCACATACTGCATGCCAGTCATTTATTTGTACCTCAAATCACATGTCCTGTCCAATTGCATGTAGCTTTCTGTGCAAGGCACTGTCCAAGCAGCCAGAGTACAAACAACAAGGCTTGTTGGTGTGGTTAAAATTAGCTTGGACAACTTTATGCTAACCTCTGCCACTACGGCCAGGGCATTTGTTGCCCTCAACTCTGCATCTTACAGTCTAGCTAACCTCATGCAGTACAAGGGTTTGCGCATTGCAGTCATGTATGGCTATGCTGCACTATGCTTGCACAGATACAGGCAAGCATTACTTCGACTCATAGCTGTTGCCAGCCTGCCTTCTGTTCATAAAGTGTTGTGTTTATTCTGTGTGCAGGCTGTACCTGACAGTATACCATGCTGGCCTATTCCTTACGCTATTTTTGGGACAGATTGGTGTCCAGGGCAGGAGACAGGGATACTGGAACTAAGCCATTGCGCATGTACCTCACTGAGAAGACTATTATGTAACATAGCTGTTTGGTGTTCTGCATCACATGTTGATCCGCTGTACCAAGAAAAAAGACATTTGCGCTGGAAACAATGCAAGTTTTCTTAAAATGGTTTTTTGAGCAAGCCCTTGCCCCATTACATGGATCTAACAGAAGCATGGTCTTTGTGGCAACAGCTTTAAGACAATGCATTGCAAGTGAACTTTGGCTCTTTGTGGTGACTTATGAGTTGAAGCATCATCAATAGTAGCAAGTCCTGCTGGCCAATAGTGAGGTTATGCAGGTGCTGCGTTCGTTACACAGGTAAAGGTAGGAAGTGCTGTCCATCCTGTCGTGCTTATGACACCTGCGGAGATCGTTCTCCTTACTGCCTGATACGCGTGCTGCACAAAACGTCGTTGCAAGGTGAAGGGAGCTGCCCTGCGTTCTATATCAGAAGTGGCAGTTCGATTTTGCCAAGCGGGTCGTACAGGTATGATTCAGATGATCTTGCACTCTTCAGATTCTGATAACTTTGTTTGAACAGGCACTGATGCTCGACATGACCTAAATGGCTCGAGACTTACATAAGGCTGCACATATCTGTTCGTGATGTGCATGTTTGGCCTTTGTCTCTTGCAGCACAACTCACAATTTCGAGCAGTTAGTAATGACCAAAGGCCTTTGCAATATTGGCTCTACTCAACATCCAAACACTGATACAAAGGGGGGAAAAAGGGAAGCACCATTGCAAACAGGAATGACGCAGGCAATCTGGACTGTGTCTGAACCTTACACTTCACGTTATTGCATGAAAAGACAAAGCATGCACTCCTGAGCCGAACAGATCAGTAATTGCAGTAGCAGGTTCATTCAGAGAGAATCGGAACTTGATACACATCGCCAGACAGCCTGAGCCAACAACAAACTATCAGACTGTCTTGTTGCCCCATTTTGCGAAAGCAACCCATTTTTGCAGGGTTGTGCTTACTGCACTTTCTGACTCATCCTGCTGGCGAGCTGACATCTTTTGCACAGGAAAAAGGGGTTTGTTTACCATCCCACAGCAGGTGGTCTGTTGGTTCTGGATGCCTGAGGCAAGGCTGCCTTGTTGTTACGCATGTACATTGGAAGACTCCTTTCCGCTTCATAAGTCCATTCCTCATCAAAATGGCCAGCATCATCCTCTGTGATATTGTGCAGGCGCTGCTGCTGTGACTGCCTTCCATCAGCTTGCCGCTGCTTTGTGACAGTTCTTCCCTGCAGACCACAGCAGACTACGTACTGATCTATACATTGTGCGTACTGATGTAAGACATAGTACAGGCAGAGACAGACTTGCAATACACGCCGCTGCTGCACTACTTTTGATATGTACGCATTGCTGTCATGAAACGAGTGCCTGGTGGCAGTATCTATTGAGGTGCCGTAGGTCAACATGAACCGACCTTGTTCCCAATATGGCGAGAGATAGTCATTTCCTCACGCCCAGTGCGACCATCTTTCATGCGCATCTGGTGTTCAGCAACCTGAATGTGCAGCAAACACTTGTCATGAGCAGGCACAGCAGACGACCAGTCAGCATTGACAGCAGGCCGTACCCCTTGACCTCCATAGGTTGATCTCTGAGACTGTGCGTACTGCAGCCCATCACGACCTTGCTGGGCAACCACAGATGAACTGTAGAAGACCATCCCGTCATTTGAGCTGCCAAAAAGGTTAGAGTCCCCAAATGCACTGTCATTGAAGAAAGACTGCAATGGGTGCATGAAAGCACTAGAGTGGGCTGGTTCCCGGGCAGTGGTATGTCTGCGAGCATTTCTGCATCCTGTAAAAGCATAAAGATTGTCTCAAAACTGTTTGCTGCTTAAGTGGCTATTCCTACCAAGTGGCTATGCTTGAACTACCTTCAGCAGGCTCCTCTATAATAGGAGCGAGACCATTTGACGGGCTATGGTCGCTGTCTTCAACCTCTTCAATGGTAAACCCTGGCTGTGCTGAAGCACCAGTTGCTGAATGACCAGAGGACTCAATCGGTACCTGCAACCAGTCAGAGTGTCAGTTGTACACAACGGCGTGACGCTGCTCGAGTGGCGAGCCACGCGCGGCCACGGGAATACCTCGCGACCTCTTCGCTGAGGCAGTGCAGCGGATGACCAGGGAGCCATTTGTTGCGACGGGTCAAGGAACCCCGTGTTGCCGAACAAGTGGTTGAGAGGATCTTGCAAGAACGGGTCCTTCAAGAAATCGTCCCCAAGCATCTGGAACAAAGATCCACGGCCAAACATCGCGTTGACTGATGAGTGCGGCCAGCACCAAGTGAATACACAGCTCCACACAGTTTCCACCCGCTTGACCTCTCGTTCATCCATTTCAGCTTCCCCAGGAATCGGAAGAAGGCACAGATGCCAAAAGACAGAAATGTTATATCATTCGCTCACCTCGTGTGCGCTAAACTACTGGTAAATCTAAATTAGCCTCTGGAGCACAGATTACAGAGGCAGCATCAGCACCAAGCAGCTTGCCAAGCATATATCTGCACTGAGTCAGTTGTTCCGTGGCACGTCCTGATAGTTGTGACGTTTTCACCTGCTGCACCCATCGTGCATGTTTAGCACCACTCGTCAGGTTTACTTTTGTAGGACTGGTCTTTGCACACAGCTCAAGCTGCTACCGCTGCGTTTGTCTGTCTCGTCTGTACAGCCAGCTTCGACTTCCTACTGCGTCAAGGAGTTTTCATAGCAGCCAAGCATTTCCGCCAGTCAGCAGACGTGTCCCGGTTGCTGGCATCATAACGCTGAATCTTGACAGGTGGGCGCTGGTTCCCTTGTCCTGCACAATACAATGTGGGCAGTGCTTTCTCGAGCTCGCATCTCACTCAGCGTGACTGCATCGTTTTGTTGCCGTGTAACGGTTGTAAGCATCAGCTCAGGATGCTGTCATGGCTGCCAGCCTACCTTGTTCAGCGCTCTTCTTTTGAAGCAGCACCCGTCTGTGTTGATAGCAGCCAGCAGTAGTGACTGCTCTCACTACTTGAATGGCTTTTTGTGATGCATATACGTCACAGTGTTAGGTCATGTCCCCATAGAGTGTAAGCGCTCTTGCTGGCACCTAGCAGCAAAGTTGCTGTCTGCAGTCTGAGTTTGCCATCAGCAGGTCTTCAGGGCACTTCTGACCCTACTGCATTGACCTTGCTCAAACCCGTTAGTGGGTCTGACACTGCTTGTCTGATGTTGCAGGGCCTGCCAGATCGTGGTCAACATTCTCTCACCTGTTGCAAGGCATGATGTCTGCACACAGCTCACCAGCACCAATGCAGCTGTAACTCCCGCTCTCTTGAGATGTCAAAGACCATTGTCAAGCCGCGCCAGAATGGCACTGTCAAGTCCACAGAGGACATTTCGCCAATCAAGAATGGTGCATTTTCAGCATCTCCGGCCCTGTTTGCTGCATTTTGTCTGCCTAGTTGGCAGCTGCACGCCCTCTGCAGTCAGTAGCATTTAGTCTGCCAGAGGGCGTGCAGCTGCTCATTTGCTGTCAGACTTCACCCTGCTACCTCAGAGATGTAGCGTCCCTAGCAACGTGGTTCCCTTCATAATACTAGCAGTGCAGTAGCTGCTTCTTAAGCATCCACTTTGCCCTTGTCTTTCCCTGCTCACAATGCGTCTGCAATATGCAAAAACAGTTGTGTTTGCAGGCAAAGGTCATAGCTGCTCTCCACTGAAGCGGCTGAAACCAACTGATGAACATGAGGGACAGCAACAACAGTCCGCCGTCCATGTCCCTCCTGTCCATGTGGACAGTGATGATGCTGAGCTGGCACGTAAGCTGCATGAGCAGCTGAATGGGCCAGAGTCCCCTACAGCTGCGCCCATCGCTCGGCATATCAGCCGGGTGCGCAAAGCACCCGTCTTTTACAAACCCGAGGTAATGCTGCTTTTCCACAGTGCCTTGGTCCTGCAGACGAAGCTGCAGGTCATGCATCAGCTCTGATTGAGACCCTGTCACATGCATTAATCAGATCACTTTTAACATTGCATACATAGCATGCGTATTGAAGCCGTCATGCTCTTGTACAGCTGCTCTGCATCTACATCTGAGACAACTTCCTGGCATGCTGCTCAACTAGCTCTGATTCTGTGTCACACTGTTCACCCTGTAGTACCATGCTGCACAAATATGCACCATGATGCATTTTGCAGCAGCTTTTGTTGCTACTATGTCCTTGCTGGTGCCTGGCTTTACTCATTGTTTCGGTCCTTGTTGCAGCAGTTTGGCGGGTATCAAGGGTATCATGGCGTAGAGGGAGGCCCTGAGCAAGAAGACGGCACAGGCGAAGTTTCCCCACGCCATGCTAAGGAGCTGCAGATACCTCGAGAGCTCAGGCGCCTGCATGAGCACTCTGTGAGCATGTCAGACAGCGAGGCCAAGTCCAGCTTCCCTGCTGGGCCAAGACGTACGCGTGCTAGCAGTGTGCCTGATCCTGAGACCGAGAATGGGCAGGCACAGCGGCCGCTTGCGGCGCGTTCAGCTGACCAAGGAGCTAAGAAAAGGTGCGAAGCATATTCTCTGCCGTCAGTGTTGCTGCTGTGTCGAGTTGGTGCTGGCATTGTACGGTCGTTGCCCATGCTTGCAAGGCAGCACAACTTGTGGATCCATTAGCTTGCACTAGACTAAAGCTCTTGTATCATGGATCCATGCTGCTTTTGGCAGCACTTCAGCAAATATGCATCGGCAGCAGTTTGCACAGCCTAGAATGCCTAGAGCAATCCATGCATTGTGTCTGCTGCCATTGCGGCACCTGGAGCGACGAGTCTCTTTGCAGGGTATTACAGGTAGAGAAGGTCTGAGACTCAATGAATCATGCAGGGCTGAGGGGGATGCAGACACGCACAGTCGCTCAGGCACCCATCAGCGCAGGAAGCAGCGCAGCCTCACCCCCGAGCTGCGCCTCACACGCTCCATGCAACCCCCTCAGGGCTCACAACCCCACCCACTGCCTACTGACCAGCGCAAGAATGGCAGAAGCCTGCCAGTCAAACTGGAACAGCCAGCAGCCAGTGGGGAGAAGCCTGCCCTTAATCAAGGCAGCAGCGGCAGCCCAGGGAAAGGCACTGGCAGCAGCATGCAGCAAGGGGGGCAAAAGCGGCGCAACAGTAAGCCTGTAGTTGTGGATGGTGATGGCACGGTCAAGGCTGAGGTTACATCCAACAGGCTGAGGCAAGGTACAGGCGGCGCTAGTACTAGTGGGGAGTCTCACAGCCATGTGGACCTGGCAGCTGCTTGTCCAGATCAGGCAGATGCTGTTGGAGGTTCAGGTGAGCTTGTCTGCAGTGCCTGCATCTGCTGCCTTGATTAAGGGCATGCCTTTCCTCACCGGCTGCTGGCTGATCCAATTTGACTGGCAGGCTTCTGCCAGTTTTGCGCTGCATTTCGTGTTGTCAGTGGGTGCTCAAGCATGCTGGCATGCTCTACGCTGACTCTACGCGGCAGCCAGTACGTGCTATGATGTACACTGCGCAGGCCAGTCAGCACAAGCACTGCTTCTCAAAGCTTGTTCAGCCTGCGTGTGTCAGAAGCTGCATTATCATAAAGTTCCAGGAGAGATTGAGCTTGTGTTGCAGCACCTTCCTAGCTAAGCAAGGTCGATGATAATGTCTAGCAACAACAAGTCCAGCAATAACAGTACTAGTAACAACATCAAGAGTAGTAGCAACAGTAACAGCAATGATGGTGATGACAAAACAACAATCAGAGTATTGATAGTACTAGTAACAATACGCATCCTAATAGTGCTCTGCTGCATTCCTGTCTGCATCAGTCAGATTGTGTTTGTCCCTTGTACAGCTGCAAGCCATGTGCGGCGGGAAGCTGAGCAGCACCACAGCCTGCTATGCTTTCTGTAGGCAGGAGGGGCAGCAACAGTGGTGCAGCAGGCGTCAGCAAGCGGGCCAAGCTGCCTGCTAAGAATCCTATGGTGCTGCAAAAGCAGAATGGCAGCTACTACAGGGTGCGGGTGCTCAAAGAGGAAAGCTACAGAGTGAAGATAGGTAATGCGTCAGCCCTTTGGCCAGTGTCCATATGCAGCAGTCAGCCTGCATGCACCAAACAATGCCCATTATATGCATCAAACAATGCACATTGTATGCACCAAGCGATGTCCATTATACACCAAGCAATGTCCGTTATCTGCATCAACAGTTCCCCTTGTGTGCACCAAACAGTGTCCATGATCTGCACTTCACAGCTGTGCAGTGCCTCTGCTTGCATGCACTGCCCTTGCATTGTGCTGAGCGCACCAAGTTCGCCCGGCAGGAGTTCGCGTAGATGACAACCGTTCTTGCCCCCCATCAGTTCAAGGAACAGAATCAAAGCGGAATGTAGTGTCTGGGCAATACCTGTACTGACCAGTGTGGTGTGAGTGCAGAGTTCATGGGATTTGAGCAGCAGTTGCAGCCCAGCTGGCTGGCTCGAGACTCAGAGCGCATCTGGAGGGGCAGCTACAAGAACAAAGCCTGGAAGCATCTGGTCAGACATAGCTCTACAGTTCATATGTAGTCAAAATGCAGCATTTCAAGCGATTGCAGTCGCTTCAACATGCATGGCAACAGCTGCGCTTGTATGTGTAAAGTTTGCAATGCGTTCAGCAGCAACCGAAGCCGAGCTTGCGTTTATACTTAGCGGCATCGGCAAAGTACAGGCATCTGCTCAAAATTGTGCAGCACTGTTTGTGTGACCTGGCATGTTTCATTATATGTGACATGGTGACTTTGTGTGAGCATGGCGTATGGCAGTCAGAGTGCATGGTGGACTGCATGTGTGTGTGCATGGCATGTGACACAGACAGTATGCATGCAGGGTGATGGAGCATGGGAGCCCAGGTCAGGAGAGAGGGGCGCCCCCTTGGTAGCCCATGGCACCCGCCAGAACCAGTACACCAAGCGCAGAGCGTTGCTCAACGGTGCTGGCAACAACTCCAGCAGCAACAATGACTCTGATGACAACGTGGGCAGTTCTGAAGACAGACGCCACAGGGATGGTCAGCATGGGCACTGTGCTGACACTGGCTTCACAGCAGAGGCGGCAGCATTAGGCAATGCGCAAAGCAAGAATGATCTGTTGGCGCAGAACCCTTCTTCTTCTCAAATCAAGGCTAAGGGTGCTCAGCCTGTTGGCGAGTCAGGAGTGCTGGGCAGGCTTGAGAAGTCTGAGTCATCGGGCCTGAGGGCAAAGTCCAGACCAGGGCAGAGGGCAGTTGCCCACGCCAGCTCAGGTGACTCGAACAAAGGGCGTAGAAGCAATCCCAAGAACTCTGAGCCTGAGCCTGGGGATGTTGACTCTGATCCTCAGGAGGCTGACACAAGCTCTGGGGATGATGCAGTCCCCATGGACATTGCACGTGATGGCAGAAGCGATGAGAAGGCGGAAGGCACTGCTGTTCAGGATGCCAGGGCAGCACAAGATCATGATGCAAAATCTTCCAAGAGCATGGATGATCAGCCCAGCCCCAACCCATCCCAAGATGTCGGGGCCCAGGAGGCCACTGCACGCACAGACAGACACTCCCAGAAGGACAAGCACCCTCACAGAGTCAAGCCTTCTGCAGTCGTTGGAACAGCAGCTGTCAGAGACAGTGCTGTTTTGGAGGATTCAGGTGTAAAGGATGAAGCACACACCAGCAGTGCAGACGAAAATAGGGATGTGGGCAGCAACATACCAAAGCCTGCAGTCAATCAGGCTGCCAGGGCAAGCAAGGCTCCAAAGAGCAGCAGTGGGGCTTTGAGAGGCGCCGCTGCATCTGACACAGCTCTCAAGGCTGCAGCATCATCAGGTATGCTGAGTATGACTGCATGCACACCTTGCTAATGCAGCATGTATCCTGATTACGTCATCCCCATTAGTCATGATGAGCATCTGCCAAAACCATAGTGAATCAGCGTGCCTCTGTTACCTGCTGGCTGATTTATACCATGCTGCTGTGGTATGCTTAGTTTAGGGTTGGAGCTCGTTGCCGATAATATTGGTGCATCAATACTATAGCAATACTGTAGTGTTTGTACAACCACGCATACCATTCAGAGCATTGATGGCCAGTGCTGGTGCGCAACAATGTGCATGGATACACATACACATGTAATTTCCAAGCATCACCGGTCAGTGCTGACATACGAAGGCTGCTTCAGCAAATGTGTCACACATGCCAGGCTCTGGGTAACATTGCTGGCAGGCAAGAAATAGCACAATAGCACACGCTGGCAAGCATGTTTAGCAAATGCATTGCAAGTGCAGGCTCTGGGCAGGACAGCAAGGTGAAAGAGCAGGTGGGCCCATCTGAACAGCAGCAGAAGGCAGGCAAAGCCCCTTCCGCCTTGGAGGCTGCCCTTCAGTGTGAGGAGGACTTGGCTGATGACGCAGCTGCTTCTCCAGGTATGGTCATCCTTTTGCAACAAGAGGAGACCAAATTGCGGCAGGTTCAAAGATGTCAGTGTCAATCTCCCTTGTCTTTGTTGTGGCATGCAAGTGTTGTAGACTGTCAGTATATGTGAACAGCTGTCGTCTGAACGTCATGCCATCTGCACTGCTTTTCTAAAAAGACGACAATCCAGTCTGTACAAAGGACTTGTCTGAGCATGTTTGGCTCTACTGCATGACCACTGCAGATATAGGCATGTTTGTATTGGTCTTTGGTCAACTCATGCCAAAGCCTCAAGAGCCGGTTTGTCTCACACCAGTGTATACATTAAGCCTGCTGCAGCACAAGCCATGACAATGTCCAATGCTGTGCCTTGAACATCACCTTGTACCAGTGCAACTTCCAGCAAGACTGGCACTGCATAGGCAGCCAAGACCTCGAGCTAATATCCCCCCCCATGTTGCTATCTATACCACTGTTTGCGCCGTAGTATAAAGCGTCATGGCCATTTGCTGATCTAGGAGTGTCGCTGCAGGGGATGCTGCTGCCAAGGCAAATGAGAAGGCAGGTGATGACAAAAGCAAGGCTGCTGCAGAATCTGAGGCAGCACCTAAGCCAGTGGTCAAGCCAAGACGAGATCGCAAGGTGATCCTGCTGGTGGCAACTGTTGCTGCTGAGCAAGATTTGTGTATTGGCAATTGACCGATTTGCAATGATTGAGAGGACCTGCACAGCAAACAACACATTCCCAGTCAGAGATTCTGATGCTATGAGCATTGACGCGCACTCGGGAGACTTAGTCGCTTGTATTTGGCAAGAACCATTGCTTTATGACATTGCATTACCATTGTCACTGCAGCATGTCATACAAGCTGATCAACTTTGTGATTGCATATAGGGGCGGATACGCGGTACATACGGTATCAATGCAAAGCCAGTTGCAGTTGAGACCCCAGCAGACAGCCCTCCAGCCCCAGGGGTCACCCGTGCCTCCCTTCGCCCCAAGCCCACCGCCAAGGCTTCTCCTGATGATGAAGAAGTAGAAATGGTGAAGCCGGCAGCAGGGGTGCGCCACCTGAGGGCTGTCCCGAGTGGCCCTGACGCTGGTGCTGCTCATGACAGCCCTGGCTCCCCCACACACATTAAGGCCTCTGCCCCTGAGGGTCAGTACCAAAACCCCCATTTTATGTGATTAATTTTGTGTCTGCTAATACCAGCATAACTCTGTACATTTCCGGTGGGGAGCTACAACTCATACTGTCCACATGTTGTTGTGAGAAATCGGGGTGAGCCTACTGCCCCAAGCCACAGCCTCATCAAGCCTTACACTGTGCCTGTACTGTTCATTGCAATCAGGTCTTTTCTGACATAACAAGCAGGTGCTCCTTGCTCTGCTCGATCACGTATCATGGCATTTGAGCAACTTGTGTGCCCGTGCTAGTCTCAGCATGCAGTCCGAGCTGACAGGAAGCTGGGATGTGTTGCAGTTCGGAAGCCCAATGGCAGGACTGCAATCCAGCGGCGCGCAGCAGCTGCCAACTTTGCAGTAGCAGCTGCAGTTGCTGCGGAAGCTGCTGACATCATGCCCAAAAGCATCCATCACAGCAGTCGGGTGTCAGCCAAAACCCACAGCACTCACAGACGCAGTGGCAGCAACAGCATGAACAGGTTTGCGCTGGATCATGTCAGGTCTGGCCGCATTGCTAAAGCATTGAGCGGTGGCAGCAGTGGTGCCGGTAGCAGCGGCGGAACAATGCGGTTTGGCAGTCTCATGGACGCCCTGGGGGAGTTGGAAGGCCGAGAAGGGGGCTTCAGACCGCAAGCCCACTCGAGTGGTGCTCTATCTCTGAGAGCATCAAGTGGCTTTGGAGGTTATGGGGGGACCTTACGCCCTGCGCTGTTTGGTAGTGGCAGTAATGGGTTTGTGAGCAGGTGGCATGAGCCTCTGGGTCCAGTGTCCCCTAGGATACTAACCCTCAGACCTGAGCTGTTTCAGCTGGGCTCGTCTAGTCATCCTTCTGCTGGTTGGTCAGTTCCGTCTTCATGCCACAGCATAGTCGATGCTGGGATGTCTCTCCAGCCTCAATTCCCCCTTCTCAAGGCCAGTTAGTGTGCAGGATGAATGCTGGCAGTTGCCAATCAAAGACACAGCAACGAGCATGCCTCTCCCCTTTCAAAGTTTGTGTTTCTTGATCCTCTTGTGAGAAGTACAATTGCCCATATTTGCTGTACAATCATGAGCCAAAACGCTCCTTTTCAGCATTTCCCTGTTGTATGTATTTGTTGAACTTCAACCTGCATGTGTCCAGCTTATGTGGTACTGGGCATCTCAGCGTGTAAACCAGAGGCTATCTTTGCTCGCATTCAACTGCCAACAGCGCTTTGCGGTGCAAGTGTAACGACTCATATTCCGTCTGATCGGCTTTCTAATTTTTGATACGCCAAATCAAATCACTGAAATGCAAGCTGCACATACTTGCATTTCAAACCTTTTCAAGCAGACAACGATGTACTAAGCAATTGTGTAAGGGGTGAAACAAGCATGAAATAGTGCACAACAGCTGAACGAATCTGCTTAGCATTCTATTGGCAAAGCTACTTATCTATGGTGCCTGCTGCTACTAGTTGAACACAACACAGAAAACACAAATGCTACACGCAGAAAGAAACTTACAGTAAACCACGGTACACCAAAAGTACACTAACACCAACATGTTATTGCCAATGTAATTCAGCAGCTTGATCAATAGCTTGTGAGTTGAATACTCAACACAGGCTTCTTTTGTGTGATGCCATAGAAATCACAGGACAGGCTAGATCCTTCCATGGCACAGGCCACAAACCCTGCAGTGAAGCAGGCATTCTTGCAAGAGCGCTTCAAAGACCCATATTGCCACGTCGAGTATGTCGAGACAAGGCTTGCAGCCTGAAAAACACATACATTTTCCATGGCCATGCAATACTGTGCGAGGGGTCCATAACAGGTGCAACTGGGAACAGAACTGATCAAACACCCTCAATATTGCAGTGAAATTTTATCATGCACCAAACATGGGGTCTGCTCACCTGAACCCCAATACTGAAACTGTGACCCACCATTGTCAAAATGCACAATGGGGCTGTAGTCTGTGAGGGAGCCTCCGCCTGTGATGACGTAATGAACACTGCTGTTCTGCCGGTGTATGTACTGCAGATTGTGCTCATGCCCGCAAAAGTAGGCCTGGACACCGTACTTCTCCAAGACGGGCTCTAAAGTCGGCAACATGTCCATATTGTTGTCTGGCCGGTTGTTGCGCCGGACTGGATGATGCCCGATGACTAACTTCCACAGGGCTGTCGATCTGGCTAGGTTTGCTTCCAGCTCAAGCAAGTTCTCTTGCCATGACTGCTGCAAGATCCCACCTGGATGGAAGACAGATACACATACTGAAGTCTGCAACAATGCAGACTGCGACAGTTTTGGGAAGTCTGCTCTCCTGATACCTTGCATACAAAGGGGCAAGACAAGATCCAATGCACAGGGAAGCAAACTCGTGAACCAGCAACACCATAGTCTTTACCATGACATCTTCAATGTACCACATAATGAATGGTTTACAGAGCACAAGAGCCAGGTCTGTATCTGACAACTGACAAGACATCTATCAGCAATTCACTGGACATAACAGGATTCTGGCATTCATCGGGCTGTGAATACCAGGGCGTCATTGGGGAAGTATTTCTGTACTGACTTGATGAAAGAAACATGGTTGCAGCATCTGATTGCTCACCTGTGTTGTTTGCAAACACAGCAGTCTGGTAGTCTGATATTGCAGGATTGGTGTCAATGAAGAAGAGGTCTGCGACTCCATTGCCTAGGGTCAGCATGAAACTCCTCTCACAGTGCCACCGCCAGTCCTGCTCCCACAGAGCTACATCCAACTGCACAGACAGATACGTCCTGTCTGAACAGTTCAGCACAAACCATTAAGGCTTTGCTCGCTTGTCTCTACTGGTTGCGCACCCACATTTGCTGCCTCCCTCTCCCAGCCAGCAATGCGTAAATGATTTGTCACATTATGTTGCACAGCTTGGGCTGTATAACTATATGCTGATACGCATTGGTGGGCATCTCCCTCTGCCTGTCTCATGCAGGTGGCATGCAACTTGGCAGATCCATTGAGTGTTATCTTGTGTGTGAAGACCAGTCAGCGACATCCTCTGATAATATTGGTCCAACATGGGCAGACACTCACCTGGTGAAGAGGGCTTAGATAGCAGTCAGGTCGGCCTTCACATCTTGCTGTCACCTCTGCACAGCTCTCATCCGTCCAGCACTCACCGTAGTCATGATTGCCTAAAATGGCATGCCAGGGAACCTGAACATCACAGGTGCATTGCAGACACAGGCAGGCAGGTTCTGAATGTTGTTGGTGCATTGTGGTTGCTCTGCTTCCTGTGCTGGCTGGCACATTGTCAAGCAGCTTCAGACATTGCAGTTCCTGTCTGGCAACTGTCAACAAGAATGTGTTGAGATCCTATGTGTGCAATGCAGAGATGCTTCTGGTGAGGTTTGCATTCCACCAGACTGTCTGCGCGACGGCAGACCGGCAGCAAGACATGCATGACAGTCAAGCCTACAGCTGCTCATCATGCTACAAATGTGGTGGTGCACCATGGTATGAGTATCAGGACAACAGACTATTAAGCAACGATCCATAGCTTGGCATGCAATCGCTTTTGCCAGAGTGACACACCTGCAGACTGTCTGCACTATACACCTCGCTGAAAGATGAGTGGAATTGTGGGTCATCTACACTGAGCAGTCCATCTGCACAGCATGCGGCAGCTCAGTCTCGTCTTGCCAAACTTCACAGGAAGACACACGAGCCAGTTACACCAACATTCACATTGGCCTGGGCCTGGCACAGGGGTCATCATGTCAAAGATGCATGGAGAGTGTGTGCAGATGCAAGTGAAGGCTTCACATGTGAGACTCTATAGGAGTCTTTCCGTAAGCTTGCTCTTGCATAGCTCAGCCCAACAAGCAGCACAGCCACACATGCCTGGCGGATAAACAGGCAACTATGCTGTGCAATCAAGCCAGGATGGCCAACAACACGTACTCTCATAGAAGTTGTCCCCCATGCTCAGGATGAAGTCTGGCTTCACAGAATCGGCAACCTGTGCCATCAGAGCAGCAACAGCTGTCTGGTTTTGCATTCCTTCCCGGCCCCAATCACCCACCTGCACATTCATGCAGAATACTGTCAGTTGCTGTAGAAGGGTGCAAAGCTGCTGATAGCACTTTGTTGTGAAGGGCTCCTGCATCACATGCTGCAGAAAGTGATAGCACGTGGTGCAGCTACATCTTATGAAGTGTCCATAGTGTGTGGCAGATGCATGTTATACAGAGCGACTTGGACATACAGCTGTTTGTTGTCCTACCAAAACACCTGAGCCTGCTGCTCTTTGGCACAAGCAGTAATTTGCAGACAAACTTGAGTATGCTCTTGGCAATCAACAGCATCCTCAGAACTAACATGCTGCGAAGCAGACACTACTGGAACAAGTCATATGTGCTAATTCTGACCACAGTCGCAGAGGCCAAGTCAGGCGCACCAGCAGAAATTGGGACTTGAACTCCCTTTTGAATATGCCAGGGTTCACAGCAATCACAGCTGCAACCAGTGCCACAGCAAGCAAAACCAAGCCTGTCAGTACGCCTGCTGGCCATGCATTTCTCTGCTGCAGCCCTACAGGAAAGGAAGCTGTTCGACTAGGATTCTGGGAGGCAGGTGGTTTCCTGACTGCAGTTGGCTTCACCTGTAAGTTCGCTGTCAGCATCGGGCTTCTGATGCAGAGACTTTACGGATGCTGCAGCAGTGTTGAGGGGGGTCAACTCAGACTCGCTGCCAACAGTTTCGTACTCCTAGGGCTTTTCGAGCCCTTGCTCGTCGACCATGCGCGCCGGAAAAGGACGCATGGCCGCAGCCATCTTTCAGCAATGCAAGCTGTCCAGCGGCTGCCCGCCCCCTGTTCACTCAGCGTTTACCCCAGCTGATCTTGTCAGATACTTGTGCTAGTCCTGAGCACAGCTGCTGATGTGGGCGCACAGCACCTGAAGCTTGCAGACAGCTTGATGAAAAGAGATCAGCTGGCTCAAGCTGCTTGCGCGACTTCGGACATCGCGCATGCCTTGTTGAATGTCAGTTCGCGATGCCATGCACACCACGCTCACCTGTCTGAGCCTTGAGTCGGTCAAGACGCGGTTACCGTGAGTTACACTTTTCCCCCGCTGTAGTGTACAAGTCTGGTTACTTGACGGATGCGCAATCGGTGTTTGATAAGACAGACATCCGTTCTGACGCGATACACTCCATTCCTTGTCCAAAGCATCGAGCCAGCTTCATTGTCAAGAAAAGGGCCTCGCACTGATCACTCCTGTAAAGGCTCAACAGCGGCAAGATATATCTAGACCGAAAGTGTGGCCACAAGGTCCAGATCGAGCAAAAGCTGGCTAAGTTCAGAACCTCTCCAGAAAGTGAGCACAAATGGGTGGTGACTACCTAAAAGTTGATAATTGGCCGGAGACGCTGTCAACCCCAGCCTGTACGACGAAGGTGTGTCCAGCTACCACGCTCGAAGGTGTTTTGCCCGGTGCCACGTGTTCATCTGTGACGAGGACTGATCTTCAGGGGACACAGCAGGTCAGCAATGATCTGCTCTGGGAGGACTTGCTGGACTATAGTGAGATTGAGGCTGATGAAGACTTCTTGCAACAACACATTGCTCTCTTGGTAAGCGACTGAAGAATTTGTTCTGTGTCCTCTGCTTCTAAAAGTAAATTGCATTGAAATCAAATCTGCATTTGCAGATTGTCTTGACTTGTGGACAATGCTTGCACAACCTGGTTGTCTCTTGTGCAAAATGGCACTTGGGTGCATTTAATCGTATCTCCTGATCATATGGAATGGCTTGTGCAGATGGTCCCAAATATGCAGTACAACTCTTTGGAGGCCCTGTCCCCACCAGACAATGATCTACTCATATTGACAGGCACAGGCCTATGGGAGCCCCTGCGCAAAGGACTCACGTTCTGCTTGACTAGCAATAACAAGCAGATCATCGCTCTTGCAATCAAACTCATTGTCAATGTGCATTCTGAGCTCAGCAAAGCTGGTTATTATGCATGCATTGGTCAGCTTGTCTGCAGCATTGCTCGTGCAGCAGAGCAAGCAGCATCCATGAGACAGTGCGTCGCCATTTGGGAGCCCTGTATGCCAATCATCAAAGCTGTAGCACATCAGCTGCCACAGACTTGCATGTACTACACAGAGGCAGTGCTTGGGAACATTGCAGAAGCCTTCTGTTCTATGCTGAGAATCTGCATGGAGACCAATCATGCCTCACTGCAGAAGAGCTTGACCTCAAACAATGACTATGAGTGTTCCATGAGGTGGTGGCACAGCTGGCTAGCTCGAGCCAAGATTGCCAAGGTGAATGATCCATAGTCCTGCTGTACTTCACGCTGTCTTGGTGCCGTCATCTGACCAAAGCATCGTTGAAGATGTTGAGGTCTTGAGATCAAATTGCTAGAGCAGTCGTATATCCATCTAAAACCTGCTAAGTTTGCATCTGAGGTATTGAAAGCATTCCAGGGTGTCAACTGAGCTGACATTGCACATAAGTCAGGCACAGTGCTCTGAGCGGCCACATAGGAGGCTCTCGTTATGATTGCCAAAAGCCGTGAGCTTTTCTCCTTAGCCACAGACTTCTTCCGAGCAGAAACAATGCAATGCATCTCTGCATGGACTAACCAGGAAGCAACTGCAATGCATCTCAATCGCTTCCTGACTAGTTCTTGCCTGTTCTCATTTCTCAGCTGCCTCTGTGCCTCAATGCACATCTGAGCCTGCTCCCAATGCATGCTATGCACAGGTGTTGCCAGACTGCTTGATGGGCTCAAAGCTGTTACACCAGGCAGTGGGCACGGTTCTGCTGGCAGCCAGAGGTCAGCTCGCCACCTCAGCAGATACATTGCTGTTGGGGGTGCATGTGGTAGCAGGCGCCCTAAGCTTGTCCTGTGTGCGCAAGCTGTTCCCACTTGAAACATCTGCCAAGCAAATGCACCAGGTACAGTCAATCTATAGCTTGATTGAATTACAGGAGCTGATACCATGTGCCCATGCTATGCCACACTGTGGCAGCCATAGGGCTTGAAGTCAGTCCTGTAAGGTGGTCACTTTAAATCATGCTTGGACCGCGCGTCGTATCAACACTGATGCAATGGCTTGACATCCACATCAGAGTAACAGCATTGCACAATTTGGGAACCCCTGTTGTGCTACATGGCATGCATGCAGGCACCACCACAGGTCATTTTGCATATTGCTGTGATGCATGAACAGCCAGGTCTCTAAGCCACTGGTGCCAAGGAGCACAGCTGGTGATTTGGTCACATTGCAAATGCACCCCTTGGTCAGGCTGAACTTAATAGATGCGAGCGTGTTTTTTTAGACCTCCAGGAGAGCTTTTCTGAGCAGTGTTTGAACATTGATACAAACACTGTGTAGGTCTCACTGGAGGGAGCTGTGCAAGCCCTGATCGCCATCTTGACCTCGCTTCCGCCTTTGCCCAACACAACCACACCTTCGTCTCTTGCAACTTCCGGTGGAGAAGCAGATCCAAACCCAGCGATACAGACACTACTGCCTGCGTTGCCTTCAGAGGTGCGTTTGGCAGCTGTCCAAGGGTTGCAGAGCCTTGCTTTGCAGCATAGCAGCAAAGGTCGTCAGATCTTCAGTTCAGCCAATGTGCAGCAGCTGTTGCAGCCATCACTTACTGTTCTTGCCCAGCAGTACAAGGTACCTCAAGCTGTGAAGGGCAGCCTTGCCCCAGTAGGAGGCAACAATGGAGTCGGTGAGAGGCAGAGGAGACTAACAGTGGGCAATTATGTAGGGCCCGCTAGTGTGGGTGATAACAGGATGGCTGTTGAGATGCACCAACGGCTCTGTACAGTCGTCGGGTATGCACGCTGTTCTGCATGATGTGCGCCTGTGCCTCATGTTTGCAATGTAAATGCAAGTCAGTTTGCGCATCACAAAGGCGGTGCAAAGCCGCTGCTTGTGCGCCTTTCAAAGTGCAGCCAACCCATGCATTGAACTTGAACTGACTGATCACTGCGGGCAGACAGTGGTTCTATTGCCTGCTTAGAGCTGCTCCTGGCAATACAAAGCTTCATCAATATTTTGAACTGATCTCAACGGCCTCGGCAGCACACACAGCTGCACATCTGTGGGCAGAAGCCATGTGCAGTCAGGACTGCGTCAAAGTCAATGTAGCTTGCCAATTCCTGTCTGCTTCTGTTACAGGGACAGCTGGAACATTGTAGCAAAGCTGTGTCTTACCAGTGCTGGCAGTGAGGTGGTCATGCAAGCACAAGTCCAAAGCAGGCAGGTGCTGCAGAAAAGCATTTTCCATATCCTGGCTGTGCACAGTGTGACTCTGCATCTGCAATGCTGACCTGAAATTCACTTCTCGGCACGCTGCTGCAGCACTGGTAAGCCAATCATGATCAGTGTCTTTCAACAAAGGCGGGTTGTTTTACATAGGGTTGCAGTCGTCGGTGCTAGCTGGGTCAAGGCAGTGCACTGATTGCCAATGCACAATGCTCGCGCTGCAGACAAGTGTTTGTTCTGCCAGAGGGTCAGGCCTCAGCACGCAAAGCCTTCACTCAGCTTTCATGAACAGGCTTGCAGTAATATTGCAGGCAGGGCGACTCTCTCAGTGCCGCAGATGTTGCAGCAAGCTTGTTGCAGTGCCTTCACTCAGCAGTCTCAAGCAACCCAGCTGAGACAACTGATGAGGCTCCCACAGCTGATGCAAGATCAGCACTGGGACCAATGCTGAGTGCGGTACAAGCACTAGTGCAAACCTCTGCAGGTCAGCTCTTGATCTCAAACAGGACGGTGTACAGTCTCCAATGGTGCACAACCTGAATCATTGCCCAAGATTCCATGCAGTGAGTGCTTCCTCCTGTCTTGGTTGCCTCCGGAACTTTGCATTTACTCTGCAGAATTCAGCGTCATTTATGGCTTTGATGGATTGTTTAGATATCATAAACAAAATGTAATACATTCTGGATCTTCATATATCTGATGCAGGATGTGAGGCCATTGATGCTGCTGGAGTGCCTGACATGCTAATCCATCACCTCAACCATGCTGCTTCAAAGACGGCTGCCGACCTCAATCACTGTGATAGCGCCATCACAAAGTGCATACTGAGCATGTGCAGTCAGCCACTGCTATCTCTACGCCTGTCCCGGTCACCAGCAGCCCTTCAATGCTGCGCTGGCAGGTGATAGCAAATGCCTTGCTGCTCCCAATGTGTTTTGCGCAACCTGTCCAGATCACTACTACCTATCCTGTTGTGTCGATGAGGCTGTGTGGGTCCTGGTACAGTTGCCTTCATGGTGTGAGACGTCCCAAACGTGTTTTCGACAAGCTGAGTGTACAAGCAAATCAGAACAGGGGTCACTAACTAGCTAAAGAATGCATGCGTGGTGTAGATTGGCGGCACAGGCACAGCATGAGGATCAGACCAGCTGGCTGTACCAAGCTTCTAGCTTGACGTTGACTCAGGCAGGGCAGAAGGCACTTCTGCATGCTGGCCTGCCCCAGCAGCTGCTCCACCAGCTGTACCGGCTGCCGATGCAGAGCACGGATCATGATACTGATGCCATGCGAGAGCAGCAGCATGTCAAGATGCTACATGCCTGTGAGGTGAGCGTAGTGCTTTGGCAAGTGCACTTTGGATAATCATCAATTTGTTCAGTTTTGCATGCATGGTGGGCGGCATGCACATCATCTACTCACAGGCAAACGCCATGCGCATGTCTATGTACGAGCACACAGATCAGATGCAAGCCTTGCGAGGGTTGCTTTTACATGGAGACTGCAGCTCAGCATGCAAACGCTGTTTGGTAGGTGCACAAAATAATGAAGGGGTGCTGTGCAGCTGCATAGCTCACACAACTGTGCATCAGACTTGATGCACATGGCCTGCACCTGCAGAGCCTCAGCAGTTAGATGATGCACACTGATGCACAAGCTTATGCTTTATAGGTGGTCATGAGCTGGGGCGGCTTGGCTGAGCAATTGGTGCCTGCCAGTATAGGCCAGCAAAATCAGCTTGTCTATCACAGCATACTGCAGGTACACACATCAGGTCTGTTATTGCAATGGAGTTTCCATGTTAGGCCAGACTTTGTCACAAGCCAAGTTTTTTATTTGACCTAAAACCTTAAAGACTCTTTACTTCCTTCTTCTCCTTCTCGTGCACACTGTTTTGGCTAATTACTCAGTGGTGCTTGCTTGACTGTGCCTGGTTCATTTGGGCTGATGCAGCTGCTTTGCAGACGAGCTGCAATTTTGCCGCTGCTGCATGACAGTGTGCCGATTTCACTGGTGTGTGAGACTGCATGGCAGCAAGAGGTCACCAGCATTTTGCTAAGCTGAGTCACCAGTACCACAATCCAAACAGTATGAGCAATCCGTGCCACAGCTGCTGTCTTACCATGCAAGCTTATTCCCAAATTGACTTGCATCGAAGCGTGAGCTTTTAAACATTCCACATCAGCAAGCATCACTTTAGGCCAACAGGTGACTAAACCCTTGCGCATGCAAACATCACAGGGTGCTGTCAAGCCTTTGACACACACATGCTGTACAGGACCTTTGTCAACAGGCCATGCAACAGCCCCAGGGCTGTTATTGTTTTGTGACAGATTTTGCAGCACAAGCAAGCCTGCAAGGCGCTTGAGTAACTCTGGTCACTGCTTGTATTACCTGCCACCATTCTGGACGCTTGACAAAGCACACATACGTCGTCTGACACTGTTGTAAACACACATACACGTCGTCTGACATTGCTGCAAACACACGTACACATTGTCCGACACTGTCGCATGTAGCCTTGCAACTCTTCTCCGCCCTCTGACTTCTTCAGCAAACTGTCTGGCACTGCCCATCTTGGAGGATTCAGCTTTGCAGTTGTGGACGAGCCTGACAGAGGTTCCTTGCCCTGCCTTGCACACAACAGACCTCAGCCCTCCAATTTCACACTGCAGGATCTTTGTCAAGCAGCTTTGCAAGCCTCCCCCTGCCCATTGTCTTCTTCAGCAGACTGCCCCACATTGTCCACCTTGGAAGGGGCTGCAGCAGCTTTATGGCTGTTGACAGCGGCGTGCGTTCCCTTGCGCTGCCGCTGGATTCTGGACAGCCTCCTCAACCTCAGGCGCCGTCTTCAGCATCAGTTAGACACTCAAGGTGCCGTCAATGTAATGTCTTCTCATTCTGTTGTCAACAGCAGCTGGAACCAGTCAGACACGCAAGGTGCTGTCAATGTCCTTGTCACTCTGTTGTCATCTGCACATGGAGATGCAAAGTGCCAGCTTTGTGCCATGCATGACCTGTTTGCAGATTGTCTGCAGCTGTGTTTGCCGGCAGCAGCACATGCAAGTCTATTCTTTTCTCAATAGCAGTTGGACACCCGAGGTTGATCTTGCTGTCCTGCTTTTTCGTGAGGCTAAGAGTGTGCCTTGACTTGTACAGCTGTTATCCTGCATGCAGCATTATTGATCGAGCCTTCTGTGTCATGGCTTACCTGGCAGCTAGTGCTAAGCAAGCTCACAACAATTGTGCCTTGGCCCAGGTCAACCTGGCCTTTCACACAAGCAGAAACACATTTCATTGTCTTGTGTCTTGTTGGACAAAACATGTCCTGAGCTCGCCAAAACACAGCCATAGTTTGACGTTGTAGTAGCATTGGATGTTGGGCTGACTGAACACATTGTGTTTGCAAGTCAGCTGCTGTGTCTTGTGTGCTGCATGGGGCTCACAGCCTGCAGCTCTGAAAAGCATCTTACAACAAGCACCCTATTGCATGACGGGGTTTCGAATTGAGGTTGGCTACGATCCATTGTCAAAGAGGGCAGCTTCAGCAACAGGACTCAACTGCCTGAAACTTCATTTGGTATCCTGCAGAACAGGCCCACTGGGCAGCCCAACATACCTCATCCTGGGGATTTTCTTCCACTAATGCCAAAATGCACAGTCTTTTCTTTCCTTTCTGCAGAACAGGAGGCTGGTGCGGCAATCATAGACATGACAACAGCTCCCAGGCAGCAGCTGCTCAGTATGCTACAAGCCAAGCAAGGCCTCACAAGCAGAGCCTCACAAGCCACACAGGCGGCATCACCTGCCCAGCCACAACCATATGTCAAGCAGCGCCTCAGCATGGCGTCACTGCATGGGCAGCCGGGCATCAGTCTGTCTGAGCTGTCAGTGCATGACCCAGGCATGAAGGACCCCCAAGCGTGGCTGCTCACTGTTCAGAAGGTTGATCTTGTTTGCCATGATGAAGCGGCTTGCTGCCAAACAAAATTAGCAGTCAGTCTAAAAATGTCCCCGTTCGACACATGCACCCTCCCCTTCTTGATTTGGTCCTCGACACTTTAAGAGTCAGTGTGGAAGCGCCATGCTCCAGGAGCGCTGGAAGGCTGCATAGGCAACACTCCACAATGATCAACATTCGACACAGCGTTCTGTATATGCTGCTGCACCCACAGACCATGTTTGAGGAGAGCAGACTCCAATGCAATTCTTGCCCCTCACAATGCTTCTACACATTGTGCAATCTGGACATACTGTACATATTGCAATCTGCAGGCCCTGCTGGTAGGCATAGAGCAAGGGCAGTTGCAGTGGAAGGCCCTGCCCCTCATCTTGCAGCGAGCTGTCATGGTGGCCATGAAGGCATCCAGCCAAGAAGGGCTGTCTCCTGCTGCCCCACCCCTTCAGGCCTATTGTTCTCAAGAAGACCAGCAGCGTACTTCACATAGTGCAGCAGGTGCGACAAACACTTCATATTAAAATATTATTATTGTTACGCACTAGGCATTGCCAAAGCCTCTGTTTTTTTAATACAAATTTACAGGTGTGCTAGCTGTTGCTAGGTACCTGCTAGGTGTGTCTGAAACTAATTCTGCAATACCTACTAACTTCGCATACTAAGCTGCACCCAAGGGGTGTGCGCTGACAGGGCAAGTGCCATAGGCACATTGACAAGGACAGAAAGTCCACTCACTATTACACAAAACAGCTCCTGTAATACATGGTCAAGACTCTTGTGGAGCAGCGAGTCTGTGTGTTGCTTTCATGCTCGGTACAATGTGTCAAACCTGCGTGCTCTTTTGACAGTACCATGTTGGCTGCCAGGTGCATTACACTCACACACATACGCAGCCTTCTCACTCGTCTGTAAGTTTCCTCTCGCCTCCCATTCACTAATCAGAATGACCCTTTTGTGCACAGAAAGTGCCACCTCATCATGCTACTGCAAAGCAGTGCAAAACACATTCAGAACACTACTGCTCAATGAGTTTTCTCTGAAGTTACAGTATAGTCTGTTGACAGCCTGCCCACAGACAGCCATAGCCCCTGTCAGCTGTTGCTATTGTGCAGGTAGCAAGCAGGCAGCGCAATGTCCCCCAACATCAGCATGCCAGCCAGAGCTGGAGGCATTCCTGACTCAGGCCAAGCAGCAGATGCCCTCACTAGCAGGCCGTCTGACAGTGCCGCAGCTGCAAGACTTCCTGTGCTCAATGCATGGGCCTCACCAGTCAGCCATGCCCAGCAGCAGTAGCAGCGCCTCTCCTATTCAGGTAGGCCTCTGCATGCCGCCGCTTGCTGCATAGTTTGTCGTGCTCGCTGTTCAGCTCAGATGCCAATCAAAGCCAGCTGCATATAGCTGATTGGGCTTCCGTGCTGTGCAACCCAAATCTGTGCAGACAACCCTTCGTTGCTCCCTTTGTCAAGCTGAAGGTCTGTTCTTGAGTCTACATTTTCTTCCTTGGACTGATGCTAATGACTGTTACCTTCCGTGTCTGAAAGAAGCTTGTGCAACTGTTAGCACAAAGATGTCTGTGCGCTGATGTCTGTACATCTCTGACCAGATGCTAGTGCTACTGTTGGCTGATGAACATGGCCATCAGGCAATGCTTGGGGGCAATGAGCTTGATACTGCCGGCTGACATTCCAGGCATCTCTCCAAACAGGAAGCAATATGCAGGTGATAGACTATTTTGCCAGCATTGTTTGGCTCATCATGAGAGGGGACGCTGTTGCAAAGGTGTTCCTTGCTGCCTTGAAAGGTTCCCAGGTCAGTGAGTTTCATGCTTGATACACCAACCTCGAGGCTGCTTGTTGTCCAATGGACTCATGTGCGATGTAGTTTTCAGATCTCTCGGTCATTGTCTGTTGACTCCCCTGATCAGGCCCAAAGACAGACAAAGCAGACTTACTGATTTATCGATTGATTGATCAATGGATGAATCGATCGATTGGTTGATTGATTGATTGATTGATTGATTGATTGATGGGACACATGCAGGCGCCTTTGCTTGTACAGGGTGCTGTGCATGTTGCCGTGCATCATCACAGATTGCAGGAGCTTCAGTCGAACAACACCCATTGTTTTTGTTGCAGGCTTCGATGTACCTGTGGCCTGGTTGGGATCAGCACAACTCAGAGCCAGCCACACAGCTGGTTCTCAGTCAATGTTTTGGCACAATGCTGAGAGAAGAGCTGCCAGTGTTGCATGCAGTGCTCACACAGTCTGGGTTTCATGTGGGGCATTTGATGAATTTGTGGCACCAGCAGTGCTTTGTGGAAATTCTGGACATGCCAGATGTGGTTCTGTATGTCACTATGGGTGTACTGCTTGGTCCTGACTGGCTGCTATACTTCATGCTGGCTGTCTTGCAGCAGCAAGGGAGTCGATTGCAGCAGCACTGGCTAGAAAACACTACTATTTGCGAGGCCCTTGCTCACCGGCTACACTTTGATGTGCAAGAGGCATTGCCTTACATGGAGAAGTTGCAGGAAAAGTGGTCAGAGAAAATAACATCTGTTCTTGTCAAATCGTTTGTCTCCCATGCAAGCTGAACAGCAGTACAGACACCGTTCTGCAATGCAGGCTTGTCTCTTTCTGCGCTGTTCAAAGCATCATTGTCACTGCTTTTCAACCCGACTTGCACCATTGCTGCAGACAGTGTTTTGCATGCACTCTTCCTCGCATATACCAGAACGGAGAGTGTGCCATATCAATTCAACTAGCCATGCCTGTTCTGCAACAAGTTTGTGGTACATTTAGGGCATTGCTACTGTGCTGCAGTCAGTAGTCAGGATATGCGATATTGTGGACACTCCACACATCCCCAATGACATTCATGCATCCCTCATGACATTGTCCAGCATGTTGTGATCCTGTTCACAAGCATCCTGTGCCGCATTGACGCTGCTTTCACCAAAACCACACAAATCTGTCCTTGAACAGTAACATGTTGCCCAGATGAACGTCACTGTGGCTGGCATGCATTTTGTGAATTGCTTGCAGTCCTTGCTGCAAAGCAAGGACTGCTCAACCTGTCATGTGTTGTCATGTTGCACCCTACCCATTGCATGACAATTGCTGGATACCCTGTGTGAGCCATCTGTCCAAAGGAATGCAACACCGAAATTGCGTGACCTTGCAGCCCAGACAACATCTTATATGCCTCAGGCTCTTGATAAAGCTTTTTCCAGCTGCAATGTGACTAGCATCAAACACCTTCACTGCCAGCACGACTGTGCCTTGTTATGCCTCCACAAACACAGATAACATGGGGACGTGTATCTGACATCCTATTGAGATGCACTGTGCAGTCGGCGGGCTTGCATAACAGGACCGCGTCTTACATGGTGTGTGTACTGTGTAGCTACTGACAACAGCTCTCCTAAGTGTGTCTAAACGCTGTGTGCAAGACACATATGTACAAAGTAATAGGCCGCTAGCTAAGGAATGCGGCCTACGCAACCATTACTAACTACCTGAGCAATCTTTCCATGAATGGTGTGACTGGATATTGCTAAGTGCTCACACTTTCAACAGATTCAATCTATCAAGGAAACACAGATAACATGTTGAATTTTCGTAACATGTTCAAGCTAATGAGATTGCATGGTGTGACAATCCCAACCATGCCAGCACATACACACTTGAGGGTCGCTTACAGCTTATCTTCACCACTCTGGTAAGTGAGATGCTGGAAAGGCACTTCATTGTAAGGAGCAGGTTATCAAGTCTATACAAGGAGGATCAGGGGTGATGTGTTCAAAAGGGCCCAATGCTAGACGGCTGAGCCACTCGGACAAGGCATGTTGTGTGCAGTCTGTAGAGACTGCAGCGGTTGTGGCTCAACTTACCTATGAGCATCTGTTCCAACAGATACTGTAGTATCATCAGCAGGCTTTTGGGACATGTGGGTCGTCGTCAGCGCAATGGGAGATGACAAGCAGTGCATCAGCAGCGCATTAACAGATGGTCAGAAGTGGAACAGCGGAAGAAGCAAAAGATGTGCCCAATGGATCGGGCACATTTCTTCTGTTCGTGCATGGAATGCTGGTTGGGACTTTTTTCTGACACTGAGAATCAAGTGTGCTCTCAGCACGATGCAGCAAGGAGTCAGGCGCAGCACCTGTCCAGAACTGCAGCTACCTCATGTCCACCGAAATGATGTATTGTGATGCTCGGCCAAGAGGTTGTCCAATGCCTGCAGGTGCTGACTGGCGGGGTGATGTAAACACACCCCAGACCTGTCTGACATTTACAACTTAAAGATTTTGAATCTGGTGTCGCCAACCAGTGGCTCTTCCAACAGCCTGTGGGGTTGCCTGATGAGTAGTCATTGTTGTGTTGCCATCATCGGCATAACTCACAGAGGAATATTTGTTGTCTGGGACGCGTGTGTATCTATGCATAGGGATGGGGTACAAAGTCAATAATGCGCCCAGGGATGGGATGCAAAGTCAACAATGCACCTTACACTTGATCCATGACGAGCAGTACTTGGCTCTCAATGTTGCAAAAAGACAATAATTACTCTTGAGAATCTATGTATTCCGGGTTCTCTTGCAAGATGACAATGCCTTCCAAGACCGGGTTGATGGCCAGGTATTTTTGCGTTGCAAGCTCTGCTCGCTCACCAACACTGAGTAGAACAGGCGTTGTGTGAGTCTGGAAGCCTGATATTGTCTTTGGTCGCCCAGCCTACACGATCAACATCAACACGGTGAGCTCACCATGGGCACAGCAGACAGTGATGCTGACTCTTGTTGTGCCCCACACAGAGAACATATGTAGCAATATTGCTTCCACAGACATGATCAGCAGATGCATCGTTGGGAACTGGACTTTCACCAACATGCTGTGCGTTCTGCCCACCTGTGCCACTACGTCCACTGCCTGGCCCACTCTGACAGAGACAGGCAGCATGTTCATGTCTTTGTCCACTGTCATCAGCATGCGAGGCTTCATGGCAGGGGTCAGGAAGTACAGAATGTGGTGATACTGACTGCCTCCGATGGTGGCCTTCAGGTCTAAGCAGCTGTGGAGGACAGCCAGGATGCCAGCTAGAGCCACACCTGTCACATGCAGATGTACCACCGTTGTTCCTATCTTTGTTGAATGCTTACTAGAAAGGCTGCAAGGGCTGCCTAGGTGCTGCATAAGGTACACAGTCTTCAAGCATTGTCATCTCTGGTCTTGCCTGTCACATGCGGAAGCTTGTGATGCGGATGTGATGCGGGGGCTGTGCAGAGTGGAAACACGATGTATCAGGAGGTGCCGGAGATTTGATGCACGCAGGAGGTCTTTGTTCGTGACGGATATTTCAGGTGTCCATTGGCTTCATCTGCTCATACTGGCAAGGCAGTGCAAACTATAGCTAACTCATGTAGTCTGCATAAGATGAATATGTGCCTGAGACAAAAGCTACTTGCCAATTGACCTCACAAGAGCTGTCGAGCGTTTCCTTCAGCAAGGCATCACTGCAAATTTTGGGGTTGGGGACCAAGCATTTATGGAAGGTTCAGCCACTGACTGATCATGAAGACGGCCACAGTGATCAGGTCAGCAGAGCGCAATCTTGAACTACGAGAGTACCTGAGGCTAGCTGGTTGTCAGTGTGGTATGGGTTGAGGGTGAAAAGGCCCTTGCCCATGTGCACAAGGCCCTGAGCTATTCTGACCAGGAACAGCATGGTGGGCTCCTTGTAGTAATAGCTGCCCAGGCCCCTCAGCAGCCCAGCTAGCCGGGCGTTATTGGTTCCTCCTCCCACTATGCCTGCAGCATTTTGTCATGCAGAAGCGTCAGCATGCTAACACAACGTAGGGGTAGTGCAGTAAACTGTACAGACGTACATACAATGCTGTAACACGCCGTCCAGCTACAAGTGCAGGCAGCACCTTCCACGCCTGTTGACTGTGTCGAGTGGTCTTAGCATCAATGGGCTGCATGTCAATGTACTTGTACAGGGTCAAGTGGGCTGCATGCAAACCATGACCCAACTGCCTGGTGTACACGGCTCACCTAGTGCAAGAACTGCATTCTGCGCCACCTGGATGTCTGCATCGTGTGACAGCCTACTGAGCGTATCCACTGCATTCAAGCTAGGACTGCTGACATTCAGGAGCGCCAATGTCAAGGGTACAGCTTGTCTGCAAAAACATGAAGCTGTCAGTCAGGAAGGCCGTATGGCAATAACCACTGATGCGAGTGGCTTGCTTGTATACAAGGGGATTTTGCCGGATGGAACCGGCAGCGTGACTGGTGCCAGACGACATGACCCAATGCAATACTGCAGTGCATCTTCACATTTCTGAGTCGCTGCAGGGCTGAGCTTGTTCCACACAATGCAAAGCCTGAACTTGCGTACACAGGGCAGTCACAGCAATCAGTGGATGACCTGACAGCGGTGTCTCCATATTGCAGGAGGTGCTCTAAAGCCCGGTGTGCCATTGCATTCCCTAAATCCTCAGCCATGCCTATCAGCCCCAAACCCAACACAGCAGAGCTCTGATGTACTGCCTGCAACAAGCAGAAAGGGCGCTGGTGGATGACAGTTGGATAGCAGCACTGGAGCTGCATGCTACATGCTTTTTCTTGCATCGCTCAATGATGTTGGTTGGTATGACTCATAACCGCTATGTGTCGCAATAGGCAACACCAGCTCGGCTCATACCTTCTGCTGTTGAGCTGAGCCAATGCGGGGCAAACAACAGAAATCACTTAAAATACCGGGCAGCTGTTTTTCAGGCATGAGTGACAAAAGAGTTGGTTCTGTCCAAGATGCTGCACTGAGCCAGCATAGTATGACACCCTATGGCGCACCTTCCAGCTTTCATCTTCCTTGAGCTCTATGTGCTCACCGGCCTGAGCCAGCAGCTGCTGTACCTTCAGCACATTACCAGTGCCTGCATAGGCGCAGGACTCCAGCGTCACCTGAGCGTATTTGGAGATCCTCTCGTTCACTGTCTTGGCCACCTGCAGGGCAACATCATGCATGCTGTCTCTGTGAGCAACAACACTAGATGTGTTTGGGAAAATCGACAGCTGTGTTAGCAAAGATTGCAAATGGTGCGAGCGGTATGGGGCAAACTGTATACTCACACATGCAGCTGCATTGCCTTCACTGAGCGCACGTGCCATTGCAAATCAGCAACACTGTGCAGCAGACCTGACAAGGTGTATGACCAAACAAGCAAAAGCCATTCATACTGCACACCCAATGGCCTTTCAGACACCTGGGCAACAGCCTTGGGTTCAGCTACTCAAATGAACAGTACCTCAACAGTTGGTTCAACAGCTTCTTGTCGTCCCAGGAACAGCAGTCCCAATCCCAGGGCCAGGAACTTAGCAAAGGGGCTGCTGAGTTCCAGCTCCCCTCGCATCATGAGGGCCTGAATGATGGCCTCAATAGCATCCCCATTGCAGGTGCTGGTAAAGACCAGCCCTAGACTGAGAGCAGCAAAGCCGGCTACATCAATCTTGACATCTGTGTCTGTCACCAGAGGCACCAGTAGCTCCTGTGCAGCAAGCCCACACACTTGGCACATGCACAGCATCATGAATGGCTGCATGCCTACACAGTCCAGGCAGGCTAAATGCCCTGCCTCAATCATGCCCTGTCACCACATATGCAGTCTTGTTGGGGTCACATGACAGGCAAGATACTAAACCTACTGGCCATGAAGAACTCTACTTTATATTGTCAACCTGTTGGGCCTGCTGTCGCAATGCCTTGTAGCAGGCAAAGGCATCTTTCATTAGCAAGGGATTCACATAGTTTGCCACGGCATGATACATTGGACAGACAGGATGCTGACCTGCACTTCCGCCTTTTGAGTGCCAGCGTATGCGAGACCAAGTCCCATGATGGCTCCTATCCGCACATTGGGGTCATCGTGGTTCACTGACTCGCACAGCAGGGCATACGCTGGATCACACTCATCTTGTACACCACAGTTAGTAATGCCTACTGCGAGCAAAGCACCTGCCAAGAACAGAAAGCTCTGTCAAGCATGACAACAGAAATGCACCATGGCGGGCAAAAAGTTGTTAGTTGGGGGACGGGAGTGCCATATGCAGCTGGGGCTCAAATCTGGCATACGTGTGCGCTGTTTGATGCTGGAAGTCTGTGCATGCTTGACTCGTAACATGCCAGAAAGTGCCAAAGCTCCTTTGTTTATGATGATACACTCAAGCCACCGTGTCCTAGCCACAGGACACAGTAGCTAGTAGTCAACTACTCCAGGCTTGAGTCAGCATACCTGCTACAACATGGTTGTCTCTGCTGTACAAATACTTGTCAATCTGGGGCAGGCCACCCTCCACATCCCACAGGGTGATCATACCAAGACTGGCTGTAGCACTTGTCTTGCCGTGATCCTGTATACCGTAAGCAGCTTTGGGCACTGTCAGATGTCTTTCAACAGAGAGCTGTCAGAACTGCCTCTCGTGTATGCCTATATCACTATTGATGCTTAATGCCACTGCAGATCTGTCAGTCAGTGGCCGGTACACATCCTGGTTATCATTATCAGCATCAGCAGCATCGTCACCAAGGTGTTGTTTTGGCGAAATGCACTCAAGGTCAGCGGTAGCATCAAGTCATCAAACGGCTTGCCTTATTCTTGAAGATCCAGTGCACATTCTCAGTGCTGTCGGTCTCAGGAATGACTGTCATCAGCTTGTCTTGCCCAAAGCCAGCATTGACAAAGGCATTGACGAAGGTGGATGCAAGGTTCTGGCGAGCAGAGTCTACAGCTGGTCCAGAGGGCGCCCGCCCCTCTGTCAGATGCGACTTGTAAACCTGCAGGTATGGGAAGTCAGTGCAGGACAAGATGGTTTGCCTGTGTGCAGCGCCAGAATCTGTGTGTTTTGAGAGCTTGTGAACAGCCATTGCGTTAAACGCAGAAGGCTGTACTCAAGCAACTTGCCAGTGGCAGCAATGATACGCAAGGCTTTGCAGGTGCTGTAGTCCTGAGGACAAAGAGACAGACTTGCTTTAGCCTTTTGCCATACACAGCAACACCATGCAGAGAGCTTGTGTGTGTCTTCACAGCCAGGACACACACAGTCTGCCATCAGACTGGTCCAGAAAGCAGCACGTGGCAGTCATGCTTGCTACAGCCCAAAAAGCTGAATGTGTCTGCAAGGCGTGTCATGTGTTACCTCCTCGGGTGACTTGGGCTCCATGACATCAAGATCTCTGGCCAGAGACAGGAACATCTCACTGAGGCGTGAGTTGCTATTGATTTTGCGCAACTCCTCCCGCAGCTCCTCATCTGCTATGACAATCCGCAGTGCCTGCATTGAAACAAAGTCAATCAATACACATTTTCTGTCTTGGGGACTCATCAGAGGAGTCAACAGACAAGGAAGTGAGCTGGACTGTACTCAAGGCACATGAGAGACTGAGGCTGGGTTTGTCATGGGTTCAGAGTGGTGACGTGTCACATGCACAGACGCTGTGAAAAGCGTCAATGGGTACCCACAGCAGTCAGGGCCATCAGCAGAGCTTGAAGTGGCCAACAAGCAGGCAAGCTGTAGTTGCTGAACGCCTCACATACGTTAACTGCTAGGCCTGCTGACATGCCCTGATGAGCTCTAGTGTAGTCAGTTGCTATGGGGCAATGTTACAGGTGTCATGTGGGCTGTACCAGGCAAGGCCAGCAACAATCACCTGAGGTGCATCTTCCATGGCGTCCTCTTCCTCCTCTTCATACATCAGTAGAACACCATGTCGCGCCAACAAGAACGCTAGCTGCTTCTTGTGCAGATTATCTGGGCATGACGTCATGGTGCTCAAGATGAGCTCATGATTGTTCATTCTGAGAGCAATCCTCATGGCATCAACATACTTGCTGCATTTGATGTACAGGTCATATGCTGTGCGCAACACTGCTGTGTCATCTGGCTCTGCTAGGTAGGCACAACAGCTGACAAGGTATAGGCATGTTCTGCTGTAGTTCTTGTCATCTACATATTGTGCCAGCCATTTGAGCTTCTCAACCTCCAACAGAAGGTCAACTGCGTCTGGCTCTGCGTTGTGTGACATGTGGTATGGTACTATCTGTGAGACGAGGTTGAGCAAGTCTTTGACGTCTGCATCCTGCTCTTCTCTATGCTGGAACTCTGCACTGATCTCACCAGCCAGGTTGCGCACGTACTCATGGCCCCAGGACCCAGCCTGATCATCTGAGCCTAACAACCTGCAGCATTGTCAGTAACATTATGTGCCCATCATAGAACTGCAAGACAAGGACTAGGAAGAGTCTGCATATTAGTGAAGTATACCTGAAGTGCAAGCTCTCTCTTTCTCCTAATTTGCCGCTGGTGATGGCCATGACAGAGATGATATCAGCCAGAGCTGGCTTGTTTCGATTCTGAGCTGGTATGCTTTCGTACAAGTCCTTCATTTCCTTGTAATGAGACCTCAAGAACTTGAGGGGCTTTGGCACAGACGTCATGGATGTTGTAGACTCCCTGCATGCCAAGGTGTGTATTGTGCATGCATACTGTGAGACCTTAAACATAAACTTTTCTAGCAAGCTTGACACACCACAGTCATAGGATACTATAGGCCATTGAAGCAGAGGGCGAATGCCTATAAGATTACCTGATCTCTCTGCCAATGCCTTCCAAAGCTGTACGCTGTACGCCCGCATCAGAGTCCTTTGCTCGCTCAAGCATCAACTCCAGGTTCTTTTTCAGCTCCAGGTCCTCCTCTGACAAGTCAGCTTCCTTGTCCTCCTCGCCCTTCTGTCCTTTCTTCTTAAGCTTCTGCTTTTTTTGCTTGGCCTGTTCGGGGTCTGCGTCGACCATCTTCTCATCTTTGACAGCCATAAGCAATCAGTTTCACGAGATCACAAGCAACCGGTGGGTTGTGAAAGTCTGCTGGCTAAAGATGAGGGTGATGCCTGTATGTCTTTCACGTTGCAGAGTCACGATTGATGACACAGCTATCGGATCTCGCTGATTGTCGATCCGCAGTTGAGTGGCAAGCACAGCAAGACATGGTGTTGCAACACACTGACACTCAACGCCTTCTGCCCTTTCTGCAACCGCCCTTTGGCCCCTCCTGACTACGGTAGCATCGAATTTCATGAGCATTGCTCGGCCAGCCAGCAGGGTACAAGCGGGATGCTTCCAGTGTGGTTGCTGGTGGGCGCCTGCAAACATGTGTACAACTATGTGTACAGCCATGTTTTTCACATCCTGTAGAAGACAACGTGTCCTGTCCACACTCTGATATACACAAGCATTGCGTCCTCTATAGGATACTGCTGTTCAAGCAGAGCACGACAGGAGGTAAATGGTGAGAGTCAGCAGGTCATTGATCAGGGAGTTGGCAGCTGCAGCAGCCAGTCCATAAGACCAAGGAAAACATGGCTTGCATAACCCCCTTCACAAACATCACTTAAAACGAAAAGTGTTTCGTCAATTCAGACGACCAACTGTGACACTGCCGGCAAAACGCATGTCAGATGCTGCAAGACACTCTCTCTATCTAAAGTGAAATTCAACCACGCCTGACCAGGCTGCACTGGGGCACTGCAGTGCGTGACTGGAGCAGGCTTTGCAACTGAACCTGCTTGACTATCAAGACTTGACAGCTGTGCACCAGATCCTGAATTGATCTGCGCCTTCAGCTGTGCTTGCTGAGGCACTTGTTGGCGATTTTGTTGAAGTGATCTATGCTGCTGTTGCTGGTGCTGATGATGTTGACTTTGAATTCCAGCGGACTCAGCTGCAGCATCAGCTCTTGATGCTGCAGCTATGTGTCTACCGGAGGCTTGTTCCCGCCGTTTGTTCTTGATCCACCGGCGAAGCTGCTTGATGTACGGATATACTCGAAAGAACTTATGGCGTGTGCCTTCCTCCGTATGGTACACCTGTAGACAACGTGACAGAGACTTTGAGAGCAAGATGCATGAGGTTGGAACACAGCGCATCCAAGATCGCATGACACAGCATGCTGTATGCCTGGCAAACCGCACTTTGATAGATTCAACGTTTCACGTGGCACTGTCAGAAACTTTGCACTCAAGTCTCACTACAGCCTGCCTGGACAGGAACAATGGAACACATGTCAAAGTCAGCTGGTGAAAGCCCAGCTTTAACATAGGACTTTGTCTTTTGCCACTAAGGTGGCAGCCTTCGGCTAGGGCTGATCGCCCATAAACGATCATATCGTCAACGAATTTGAATATCGAGCAGTAGGGAGACAGGATACAATGACACATACCATGGCAGACTGTTCTTTGGTCATAGGCAGCTCATTCACAACATGCCAGGCAAGGGCTCCAATCTCCTTGCGAGCTATGGGAGCAAAGGGGGTGCTTTCCTCCACCTGCATGTGCTGTTTCACACATCTGCCATCTTGATTATGCATACTTGACTTGCTAGCTGTGGGAACTTCTAAAGCCGGAACAGGTATAGTCCTAGGCTCATGCAAAATGGCCGACTGCCCTCAGAGCAATGCAACAGGTTCAGCATGATGATGCTGACAACCCTGTACTAAGTTACATTGCAGCGTGGCAGGAAGCGATCGTAAGCAGTAGGTGATCATGACATCAAGTAAATTTGCAGACAGTAGAGGGCACTTGAGTAAGGTGCATCATGTGAGCATCAAAGGACATACCCCCTGAATGATGTATAGCCTGCTGCGCTTCTCCTGCATATGTATCTCAATGTAATTGTTGCTCCTCAGACGAGAGCCAATATCGAATCCTGTCTCCTCCAAAACCTGAAGGAGAGAAGGCACATTGGTCAACAGCATCACAGGGTAAAGCTCCTCAACCTGTAATTAGCATGTATGTGGCACAGCCACAAGTCGCGTGGCCCAAAGCACAGATTGAAACGCAATGCAGTGACCATGCCAGAATCCAATTCAGAACTGTCTTTGCATGCATGCATGCATGCATACAAGTATGTTCCAGCAGGCACATCAAGTATGTGCACACCTAATGTGTAGCACAAACCATGTGCTGCCCAACTTACAAATGCTTATGTGCAACAATTGTCTCACAAACTGGGGGCATCACATGTCGGCAGTGCATGCAATAGACTCATGTGTGAGCCAGCTCCACCTTGCCTCTCGCACAGCACAATCTGCGTCAGCCTCATCTTTGTTGATCTTGCCAGTGGGGAAGCCCCATCCATCTCCTGCTTTCCAGCCCTTGACCAGCAGGCATTTCTCCAGGTTGGGTTCCAGAATGATGGCACCCATTGTGGGTATGGTTTGCTTGTAGGCATTGAAGCGCCAGTAGATCTCTTCAAGCTGATGTTGGTATGGCTGCAAGCCAGGTACCTGCCTAGGGAGAGTGCATGCATGTCAGAAAAATTCAGTCCAGAAAGCATGCAACCTGCAGCTTTGCTGACATGACTTGTGAAAACATCGGTCCTTAGCATTGCCGCTGAAAGACTGCACTGCTGATTGTCGGTGTTGCAGGTTACAATGCCTTTGGTGACAGCTAGTGGGTGATGGGCTGACCTAAATATAAGTGCAACAAACTCCTTGAGCGAGTATGAGCGCAGTCTCAAGTCCTTCTCTCTGCTGAAATCCTGCAGTCAGGTGATGCTGATTTCTGGCGCTAGCACTGCTTTGATATGCAATCAGGTGCACTCAAGAGCTGAATCACCTCGTAGAACCAGTGTGCTTGCTCCACTAGGAACAGCAGGCGCTCAAATGACCTACAGGACAGCAGTCTTCAGTAAGCTGGTTGTGTGCTACTGGGTGATTGCCTGAGCAAAGCTGCAATCTTACTCCAGTTCTTCTGCAGGCACATTCAGAATGAAGCGAGTGCAAAGATCTTCCAGCAAGTCTGTGCTGGGTTGGAGGTTGGCAGTCATGCTTGGATCAAGGACTGCAGCTCAGTCAAGTGTCCGCAAGTTCGATGCTATTCATTTGTTGCGACCGTGGCTAGTCAGATGTGCTTGAGAGCACGCGTGCATGCTCCGCAAGCTTGCTCAAGGGGTTGCAGCGCCATCCTCACGTGCGAAGATGCACGTGCAAGTTGCAAGATGTTCTGTGACGCATCTTCGGCTTAAGACCTGTTTCTGGACGCAAGTCCATTTCCTTCGTCGCTGCTCAATATCCGAAACAACCCGGACATAGCTGCGCAAGCTGTGCTTCTTGAATGTTGCACACGTTGGGGCGATCCGTTGTTGTATAACTTTTGCAGCTCCAGGCTGCACCGGTCGGTAGTAGTCGTTCGCCTCACGTTGTCGTTGATAGAAGGACCATGAGAGATTGAAAACGCTGAATGACCGAGTCGCTTGGTCCTCTTCGGTCGAAAAAGCAGCACAGCACATCTTTGGACATCGAATCACTCGGTGCTTTCACACGTCCAGATAAAGTCTTGCCAGCTCCGGACACACCAAGGCAAAAACGTGAGCTCGTGTGTAAATCATGTGCTGACTCTTGCTTGCCTTAAGCTTCCTACGACGCTGGATGTCCAGCTGGCAGCACGCCTGATCTAGAGGCTGGAAGCACACATCAGTCAACATGAGTTGACACAAAATGCCTTGTGGTGGTCGCAGCTCCTGCAGTCAAGGCATGGAAGTGCCAGCTTGCTCTGGCCATTACTCAGATCTCCTTCTGCTGCGGCTCTGTGTATCTCAAGCGAGCTTTGAGAGCAGTAGACGGCACCAAAGGACAGAACTTCCATCCTATAATATATGCATTCACCAGGGAGGTCATTGCTGCACCAATCATGTGCAGCATGGCTTGGGCATCCTCTCGTAAGTGCAAGGCACAAGGAGGCTGCAGTGACAACAATCATGGTCAATTCTGCAGGGGCACACCCAGCATCTGCAAGTGGTACACCTTGTGTGCTGCATGACATTTCATGTTATTTGCAGGTGTACTTCCAAAACGTAGCGATCTGCTACATGTCGGTGCTCTGGGCGTCTGTCTCTTCTTCAATCAGCTGATGTACATCATTGGCATCTCGCTGTCCGGGGTGCTTGTAGCTACATGCATGCAGCCAACCATCCCAGTCTTTACAGCTATGATAGCAGTATGCCTCAGGCTGGAAGCTGGATCCATACAAAAGTTCTTGGGCATTGGGCTAGCTGTGGCTGGCTCTGTTAGCATGGTAAAGAATTATGCACAGAAACCATTGTGCATCTGCACCGCTAGCACACCCAACACAGAAGCGCTGGGTAAAAAGGCATTGTGTGTGCATGCCTCAATCTTACCAAGTGCAAGGCAGCAGCCATACAAGCAGTGTTGCACAGACATTCCTTGCTAAATATAATGATGCAGGGCCGGTCAACCTGTAATTCCGTGCAACCATTATATGGCATGTATGGACTAGAAAAGTGCTTTCTGATAGTATTGATTTGCATTGGAGCTGATTAGCACACACACACTGTGACCTCCAGTAGGAGTAATACAAGAACAGCAACTACAATCCTCTGATCTCTCAAAAACACATTGCAGTCACAACACATGAGCTCTGCTGGTGGTACAGGTGGCAGGTGGTGTCAGTGGCCAGCATCAGACAGCTGCAGAGGGTCACAGGATGCTGATGGGCAATGCATGCCTGCTAGCAAACACATTAGCCATGGCCATATACTTCATCACGGCCAAGCAGCTGGTCCTGAAGTACCCACCAATGTGTGTGGCTGCATGGGCATACATCACTGCAGCTGTTTGCATGGGCGTGGCTGCTGCAGCCTTTGTAGAGCAGAAGGACTGGCAACTGCCAAGCATAATGCTTGGGCCTCTTGCCTATTGGGTTGTGGTCTGCTCTGTCATTGGCTACTACGTTGTGACGTGGGCCACTCAGTACCTCCCAGCATCTCAGGCAAGCCAACATGTGGCATCTTGCTGTGCCTGTACTGTGCAACTACTGCTGTAGCTGCTGGCCTTCCATGCTTCCAGCTGCTTCTGTAGCTCCATTTGTCTCTACAAAAGCATCTGCTTGCATGTTTGCACATAGAAATCACTGCCAATCAGAATTTTCAAACATCTGTCACAGAAGCTGCTGTTGCAAACTGTCTTCCATGCAGCTTGACGCTGATCATTCATAGCTTCAAGAACAGCTACCAGGAGCTGTCAGCAAGTATGCTCCAATGGTTGCAAGTAAACTCAATGTTAAGAACCACAAGTGCATTACAGAAGCACGTTGTGCAGACCTTCATGAGACATGTCATGAGCCATGCATGTTGTATGCAGGTGGCGGCTTTCCAGTGCTTACAGCCCTTTGTGGGAGCAGTGCTTGCCTTTGCTGTTCTGGGGGAAGAGCCCAGCATTTGGGATGTGGGGGCGATAGGGGTTATAGCTGGCTTGGTGCTAGTTGCAAAAGACCCAACTGAAACTACCGCTATGTTGTCCAAGATCAAACGCATTGTCAGTCAAACGTCTTTGGCTAAGTGATGAGTGCAGCTGCTTGGTGCAACTGTTGTAGCTTGTGACTGTTCAGTTCAGTGTGGTGGCCTACTTTGGCAGCGTTGGAATCTGCTCACTGTATATGCAACAACACCAATTCAACACCTGAAAACACAACAGCAGACTGATCCCCAGGCATCAGTTTGCTGTATATATGTTTGGCCCGGAGATACAGCGTCTCCTCACGAGCTGATCAGCATAAGCATAGCGCATCTCACTGAACTCAACACTCTGGCACTGCTGGTCTCCTGTTGCTTCCCTGCTAGAAACAAGCCTCAGGTGCCTACTTGACAAGGGTTCATTACATATCCTGTGTTGCTGAATGGGCAGTGACGTAATGCTCAGGTGGTCACAGACTGCCAGCAAGAGGTGCATCTTATTAGCACCAGAGCACATGTAGTGGTGGCTAGGTGGACGGCTGTCTGCTCAACATCACTGGCAGCCTCTAAAATTTGTCATTGGGCCAAGAGCAGCTGCCAACCATGTATCACAAGACGCAGTAACAATTGTTACATTAGAGTCCAACACAGGCATAGGCAATTGTGAAGTGAACAAAGTCAGCTAACAAAAGCAGGCGTGCTGTCGAAACATGTAAGCAACGCACTTGGCTTCTAGTATGCCCAGTCGGCTGTTGTCAACAATTAGCACAGGAACAATAGTACATCAGCAAAATACACAATAAGATGCAGAGTTAAAACACAAGAAGAAGAACAACCTGTCATCCACTTCACTCAACATTCATAAAGTAGGTGCAAAACTGCACAGCCTGCGTATCATTGCATTACAGACAAGCACAAATCAGGGTCTACCTGTCCACTTTATTTGGTCTACTACCATTTATTTTCGTGGAGCACTTGTAAATACAGCTGCACTTGCATCAAAGCTTGCTTGCGGGGAATTTGTACTCTTTGAAGTCCTTTCTCAGCTGCAGCTTGTAAATCTTGCCTGTAGCTGTGTGTGGAATCTCCTTCACAAATACCACATCTTCCGGTATCCACCACTTGGCAATCTTGCCCTGCAATCGATGCAAAACATTTCGGTGACATCACATCTCGTGGTCACAAAGACAGGCAAACAGTGATACTTCCATACGGCAGAATTTGCTCAGCAGAGAAAAGTGTACAGCCTTGAGTCTGCAATGGGTTTTGCATCAAGGAGCAGCATCATCTGCCTGGCCAGTGTGTGTCAGGCATTGTTAAACACAAACATGGCTATCTGGCTGCACACTGTTCAGAATGCCTGAACACATTATGCTGCAAAAGCAGATGCAATATCTGAAAGTACGACCGGTTCTGTGCAATACCTGCAGAAAGTTGAGCATGTCCTCCTTTGTGAGATTTGAGCCTTCTGCCGAGACTACCACCAGCAGGGGTCGCTCAGTCCACTTGGGATGCGGAATGGCTATCACTGCAGCCTCCAGCACCTGATCATACACAGCTTTTATTTGTGTTTCCTGTGTATCCTGATTGCTCCTGCTTTCTTTGTATCTCTTTTTTTGGTCCTTTTTCCATGAACAAGCTTAGAAGCAGAGCTTGAGGCAGAGAGAAAACAGCTCAAGAGTCAGTGCAATGTATAAATTCAGCGGTCACTGTATGCAGCAGTTGAGCCACTCATGACTTGCTGTATCGTTCAGAATGTATCAACACAAGCAGCAGCCAAGCTGGTTCACGCAAGATCTACATGCTGCGCACATATGGGAGCAGCATTCAGCATATGCTGCTTTACAACGCAGCATCACTGTCACCAATCACACAACAAGTGCAGCAACAACCCACATCTGCCAGCAGCGACAGCAATGCTACAGCAGCCAATAGTGCCTATCCTGTTCAGGCTTCTCATCTCAAAGCCGCTTGATGATGTTTACACTTGTCTGTGACGGCTTGCTCAGCAATGCTTGCCGTGTTAATGCAATGCCGTGTTACTGCAATGCCATGTTAATGCAATGCTGGTCGTGTTACCTGCTCATGTGACACAGCCATGTTCTCGATCTCTATGGAAGAGATCCATTCACCGCCTGACTTGATGACATCTTTGCTGCGGTCAGTGATGCGCATGTAACCCAGTGGGTCTATGCTGCCTACATCTCCTGTGCTGAACCAGTTGTCCTTGTCCACTGCACTTGCCTCTGAGTGCTGCACATCAAGCCAAAGCAGGTAGTCAGATGCCTTGTGCCACAGCAGATGCAGCTGCATTCATGCCTCATTCATGCAAGCAGTACATGCTGTATTGACACCGCCTTGCCAGCGACTGCGGGTCTTGCATAGAGAGCACTCTTTGCTGTATTACGTGAAACAAGCTTCAAAGTCTTCAACAAGACATGACTTTTCGGCAAAACTTGCAAAGCTTCATTGGTGCCATCAGCTGCTTTCTGGTGGTGCATGCTTCAGGAAAGAAAGGCTTCAGAACACACACCCTGAAGTAGGATTTGAGGACATGTGGCCCTCTGACTTGCAGCTCCCCAGCAGCCTTGCCATCCCAGGGAAGCTCATTGCCCTCATCATTCACGATGCGCATGTCCATGAAGAGATGCGCTCGCCCCTGGCTGGCTCTGTAATGCAGCTCCTCTTTCTTACTCAGCGGCCCCTGACTGCCCTGCAATGTCACTCTCAATGTCACTACTCAGCTTCAAACATGACTGTCTGAGTCATGCCAGACACACACCAAGCGAGCTACGGTCTGATATGAGGGTCAGACATGCAGCTGATTGGCTGATTCAACAACATGTTTGTGCTGACCCAATGGCATAAATGCAGAGACCGTGTGAATTTGTGAGAAAAGAGTTAAGGTTTACCCCCTAGGGTTTGAATGTTAGGGTTTAAACCCTAAGCTCAAACCCTAATGCAGGTGCTGGTGTGCGATGCAGAGGCTGACAAGTGTACCTTGAGACAGCCTGATGTGCCAATGGGCGACGTTTCTGTCATCCCCCATGCGTGCCTTGTCTCGATGCCCATGCTGCAGGGCACACAACATACATCTGAGCAAGTACATCCAGTGCAATATCCAACAACACATCACACAACTCCTTACTACTGTTATTATTATTATTATCATTATTATTAATACTATTATGTTTATGATGATGATTATTGTTACTATTAACATTATTATTCTTATTATTATTATTGATATTACACACCTGAGCATGCACAATCACCCCAGAACAGCCTCTGCAATACTTGCCGCCAGATCATGCATGCATCAGATGCCACATCATGTGCCAGCCGGTGCATCCACAACACACATTCTGTGCATCGCATCATGCATCTTCAAGCCACACCGCAAGAGCCTTGAAATGCAAACTGTGATTGTTCCCGTATGGTATACATGTCACAGAAGCTCACCTGTCAAACTTCTCAAGGATCTTGGGGGGGCAGGCTGCACCTCCAACTGCAGCCACCTTGAGGTAGTGCAGCTTCTTGTTGTTGCCGGCCATGTACTCCAACAGCCCCAGGAAGACCGTGGGCACGCCAGCTGTACCATTCACTTGGAAGTCTTCCAGTGCATTGTACACACTGGGTCCATCCAGATTGGGACCTGCATCATGCATGCACACTCAGACTCACATGTATGATCATGCGCATCACAGAGCTTGATCCTGCAGTACGGAGGCATCAGACTTGTTGGCTATGACTGTCCAGATTCGGACCTGCACATATGTGTGCATTTGTTGTTGGTGTGCTGCTGACATCAGGCAATGACATGTTTATGCTAGTGAGTGTACCATCTACTTGAACAGCACTTGCAGCATCAGGACTGTGACTTGTACCAGGTCATACGGCTTACTAACAGACTGATGCAATGCACAGGCCTGAATCACGACGGCTACGTAATTTGTAGACAGCAGTAGCTGGCATGTTGCACAGGAGGATCAACCTGGCAAGGCTATTCAAAAAGGTTGTGTGGCTTCATTCAAACTTCGAAAATGCTCTTGATGCATTTTGCAAAATGTGGTCAAACAGAGACAGGCGCCTCTGGCTGGGCCAAGAAGCTGGCTGACAAATGCTTTGACCGACTGATGGACTGCCTTTCAGATGTTCTGGCTGAGCAACAAGTGCCAAGTTGACTACAGAAAACATGACTGGCTGACTAGCTAACTGGCTGACTGATTGTGTGAACAGCTTGTCAGATGACCTGCCAGTACAAGGCCAGAACCAGTCAGGTACAGAGGACAGGCTAGGCCCCAGAATATGCTGCGGCAGCATAACCGCTGCAGCACTCTGTGATCTCTACAAGCGTTGCACTGAGCAAGCCAGTGCAAGACAGTTCTGGTGATTGAGGCAGCAGAACACACAACCTTGCTTCAGTTTGGCCGGTCAAGACAGTTGGTGTGATGTCAAGGGGGGGAGGCTGAGACCTGGGAGTACAAGGCGGGTGCCAGTCATGGGTGCCGCAAAGACCAGGCCCCAGGAGTTGGCATGGAACAGGGGCACGATAGCATAGAAGCAGCTGGTGCTGCTAAGGCCCATCACATCCCCGGAGGCCACAACCATGGCATGCAGGAAATTGGACCTGTGACTTCACATCACTCCCTGTACGCAGATGCACACATGGGTTTGAGGTCTTTGCTTGTCAAAGTGGTTGGCTGTCATGAGTGACGACATGATGTGTAAGCAGTCAATCAGCAGTGCTTGCATGACATCTTGGCCGGAAGTCATCCATTGAAAGTCATGTGACGGCTTCTTTCACAACTGCTGAGCTGGCGGCGATGGCTACGCACGCACAGTGCGCCATGTGTGCATGCCTTTGTAACCCTGAGCATCAGAAGCAGCATGTCTATTGCATTGCCCTATAGATCTGATCGGTGCCATGCTCTATGTACCAGTCAGGACTGGACCTATCAATGAAATGTCTTCCCAGACATGTACAAAATTGACCCTGAGGTTGAACAACACATGCATCAACCAAAAAAATGGGTTGTTGTGAAGCAGTAGCATACCTTGGGATTGCCTGTTGTGCCGGAGGTGTAGCACAGGCCACACGCCAAGTTCTCATCCCGCACCTGCCATCTGAAAGGAAGCTTGCTCACCTCTGCCTACAGCGCATGTACAGGATGGTTCCCATTCGATATTTCAAAACTATCCAGCTGTAGCTGTGGCGCATAAGACACAGCACAGCACAGCACAGCACAGCACAGCACAGCACAGCACAGCACAGCCGTGCAGCCTGATGTGATATTTGGTCACTTCATTACCTGCAGCAGATCCTCATAGCACAGCATGTTCTGCAGCTTGGAGTGCTTTGGCATATGCTGCCTATCTGTGAGTATGATGTACCCCTTGACAGTTGGGAATTTGCGCTGCATCTTGGCCATCAGGTCAACAAAGGTCAGGTCTAGAAGGATGTACTCATCCTTAGCATGGTTGACAATGTAATCCAGCTCCTTCTCAAACAGCCTGTAACAAAATATCTTTAGCACAGCCCAGCGCAATCAACTCCAATTGCAGGCTTGCGGAGCTTTGATGCGCTGCAGGCTGATGTGCAAGTCTGAGAGGAGCAATGATGTTGCAGACATGGCTGCACAGATTACACACATGCTAGATACATGCATGTCAAGTAAATGCATGCATGCATGCATCATGCATGACAAGCGTTGGCAAGTGTATGCTAAAACGCTCAGTGCAATGCGCCGCACCTTGGGTTCAGGGTATGGCAGACAGCACCTAGGCCCATGATGCCATACCTGCAGGCAAGGAATTATCACGAACCGAAATTTGACCGCATGTCAGGCCCTTCACTGTGCACGCATGCTCATGCTATTGCGTGTTCAAGTCTGCCAGCTTTGTGTGACAACAGTCATTGATCACTGTGTCTGCGCCTGAGGACATGCATGGTTTGTGTTCAACCAAGTGCAGACCACGTATGGCTACCTAACAGACAGTGAGTACTCTGAGACTGCTGCTCTTACCAGCACTCCATGTGTCGGTAAGTGTTCCAAGCAAGCGTGGCGGCAATGCTACCTTCCCTGTAGGAAAGATCACGCCGAGCATGTTGACCGGCATACCTTTGCTTTTGCAAAGTACGTGTATGCGTCCGTGCAACTCATGCATACCCGACACCGAGCCTCTTCATCGCCAGAGCGCAGAGCTGAGAACGTTTGTGCATTTCGGCATATGTGTATCGATGCACGGGTCCTTCGACGGTACATGTGATAACCTCCTGCTCTCCGTGAAATTTTGCTGCGTAGTCGAGAATGCTGTTCACAACGAGCGGCCAATCCTGCATAAGACCCTTCATATCGACTGCAGATCCGGCAGCGACAGGCCTACTGGCGCACAATGGCTCGCAACCACGCTAAAGACCTTTCTGCAACCTTTTGCGCACTTGCAGTAGCTGACGGGGAACTCATAACAATCATGACAGGTTGGAATTGCAATTAGTCAACATCTGAGTCAACATGGGTCACTTTGATATCTGACGGCAAAAGTTGCTGTCGTGCTGTCTGATAGCTCTTCTCAATCAGAAAGCCCGACTTGCACAATGGTCAGCGCATGCTTGCTGAAACCGTTACCTTGAGCATTGCTTCTCGTCATAGTCTTTGTCATGGCTTCTCAGCCCTGACCTAGCAGTCAGCTTCAGACGTTCTATCAAGAGCACTCTGTGGTTCACAATTTGCATGTGAATGCATCATGCTGCCTCACACGGTATTGCATAACTGCGTAATCTGTTTACATCCATTCATCACATCAAGCTCTGCAGATCTGCAGTCTTTTGTACCATGCATCTTTGGTATCGTGTATCAAAGACCCATCCTATCAAGGGAACTTGGACCAAGGTCACCAATCTGCTTAGCTCTCAAGTAGCCATGTTTACCTGTTGTAACAGGCGTTTCTAGAGGCTGATACCTGTGCATCTGGATGCTATGCAATGACATCTGCAGTGACCAAGAGAAGCATCAGGATACAGCCAGGACAAGCAGATGCAGTGGCATTATCTACTGTGCCACTAGCACTAGTACTTGCAAACAATGTTGGCAAAATGTTTAGTCATTATGCACAGTGCAGCATGACATGTAGGCACGAGCTCTCATTCCTGTAAGCTAAGTCTCCAGGACCACTTCTGTTTTCTGGGTGTTGCATCGCAAGTTGTACTGCACGCAGCACAGGACATTTTTCAGGCAGAGACTGTATGTTATTAAGTATTACAACAAAGTAGCGTCAGGCAAGGTCTGGCACATTATATGCTGAACAGAGAAGCAGTCGCATTGTCAGGGTGAAGCTTCATGCCAACTGCAGGAAGCTATCAGTCCCAGTCCCAGTCCCAGTCATTCAACTTAGCGTTAACAGGAACTCCAGCATCAAAACACAAAATCTGTCTACAAGCAGCTATGTATTGCTGTTCAAAGAGGCAAAAAAGGACAGCAGCTACTGTACAGAACAGCACTAGCTGCGTCCACTTTATTTGATCACACACTCACAGAGAACAGCGCCAAAAACTGATGAAATGCTCTCAACAGCTCTCAACAGACACAAAAACTGCTCAAGATACAACTCAACTTCCCGCACAGTACTCATACATCCACCCATGACATGTCAAAATTGTTGCCTGCGCTTTGCTTTTGTAGACCCTCACAACCCTGACACCACTCCTCAAGAGGCCAGATCCCCACATTACACAATGGTATTGCCATTTCCGCCGTTTGTGGGCATGGCTGCCTGGTTGTCAACAGCCAAGTTCTTCTTGCTGCCGTTCATGATGGCCTGGTGAACATGAGGGTTCAAGCTGCGGCGGGATGACATGGCAGCAGTCATCTTCTGCTCACCACCCCATGGGTACCAGAAGACAGGCACGTACGGCTTGCCAGTCACGTCAAAGACCAACTCAGCAAGGGCCAACCACCATGTGGTGATGCACACTCCAATGCTGAAGTAGCCACCAGCCTGCCGCATCCCAAACAAGTCACAATGTGATACATGAATGCAGCCCTTGATAAGAGGGGGCATGATGTGTGACATCTGTGATTGCACTGCATGACTGCTGACACAATTTCCTGAAGGGAAGTGGCACGAGGTTGCCACAGCCACAGATTGGGCACTAATGCAGCAGTTTATGCACACAAAAAAACATTTCATGTTCTCAGTGGCATCAGAATCAGCTCAGCCACACAGTGCCGGGCAAATCCCGTGTCACACTCAATGGTGACATCAGATTTGGCAACACAAGCAACTTGCAACTACACATAACATGGCCTGCAATGACAATAGCATGACAAGCCATAGCATTGAAGATGATGCATCTTCTCACCTTGGAAACTGTTGCTGCATCGCGCGTCTGGCCAATGCCCAGACAGAAGTAAGCCAAGGCGATGCAGGTGAAGAGGGCAGTCAAAGCAAAGTTCATCCTGAAGCTGAGTCCGATGAAGATGACTGATAGGAAGGCATACATGAGCAGGGCAAACTGCAGGCCCTCTACAGGCAGGCCTGTTGCCACCAGGGCAGGGAACTGTCCAGTGGCGTACATGAGCCCGAAGAAGGTGTATGACAGGAAGAAGGAGCCGTACTGCAGACACAAAGAAGGGGTCAGCAGCTTACACGTATGATCTGCATCAGGTGACAAGCTGTCATATCATCACCTAGCAGACCAGCATGACAATTCTGCACACTCGAAAACGACACAATGCAGATGCATGCTCATTGAAGAAAGGCAAGCAGCCTTGAGCTGCAGACATTGGGTCAACACAACAAGATCTGATGCAATCCCCAATGACTTACTGTGGCAAAGGTGACAGCTGCAAACATGTTGTTGCGAATGATCTCCAACAGCGACACCACCAAAGGGATCAGGCCTCCACTGATGAAGCAGAAGGTGACTGCATGACACACATCAGACTCTGAGGTTCAGCTGCACAGGATGCAGCACGCAGAAGATTATAGATGCAAATCTGCCACAAAAGGAGGAGTTCAGGCTGTGCATTTGGAACGTAGGCGAAAATTGAAGTGGCCTGGAATCGGCAGGCCAGCAAGCAAGATTGCTGCAAGCAAAGTGTGCTCACATATGACATAGTCAATGGAAGCTGGTGTCCACCGACAGTTGTATCCCTGCAATAAAACGCAAGCTGTGAGCTAAAAATGTGGTGGTGTAAGCTGCCTTGCCGGCCAGGAACCTGTTTGACTCAGCTTGAGTCAGTTGGGTTTGGGCGTCCAAGCTTATCAAGATAAGCACAGATGCAAAAGGACACCGCAACAGCTGAGCAAGAAGCCTAAGCCGTCAGGTATTATGTCATCTGGCGAGCGGTGAACAACCCACGCGGTGTCGAGAACTAGGTCGACAAGCGGTCTGAAGCGGGAAAGAAAGACGGAAAACTTACCGCTGAGACTGCACTTGCCAAGCCGAACATGAACAGACCGATGGGTGCTGGGTCAGCTGCAGGCAAAGGCACATTTTGACTCACTAAAATATTCCGAAGCGCTCAGTTCGCAACAGCATAGCTACAAGTCTGACACCTCGTCAGCGTGCCAGCTTGCAGATCAGCTTACCGAACAGGTGGGCCGTTGGTGACACTGAATGTCCAAAGGCACTGCCTCCATATATAGCTTGGTCTGGTGCGGCCCCATGCATCTCCATGACTGCCTGGTCACCGTTGCCTTTTCTGCCGCGAAACATTTTGAGCAGGTAGTGATGTAGGGGTGGTTGGGTAGGTGACTTTGTTATTTATCGAGAAAACTTAGTCTGGGGCCCCGTCGCAATGCACAAAAAACTGCAAACGCGTTTACAACTTGCAGCGGAAGCAGCGGGCCCAGAAGTTTATCTGACGTTTGTCTCGCAAGCATGCTAGGTCAGCCTTTATGTTGCCAAATGTATCTATCGGGGAGCCTGTTGACTCAGCATAATTTGTCAGGATTAGTGTCACATCATGACGCGGGTCCCATGTGAAGCACAATGTTACTGATTTTTACACATGCATGCATGCATCGCTTGCTCTTCCGTGGTCTTGCCGCGAAACTCGGGCTTGAACCCAGTTGATGCTCGCACGCCTCTGCAATCAGCTTCGTAAAATAAGAGGTGCAGAGGTCACCGCGTGCAGGAGAGGCGTCACAAACATGCCGGCACAAGGTTCGGCATACCTCCGCAAGCTACAGCTTTCCGCAACTTGTCCCTGCTGCTTGCGCACTGCTTTTGATTCAACGTCTCAGCCTTTGAGATGAAGTGCAGATCAGTACAGTGTCCGTGAGGCTTTCGAGAACACTACAGTCTTGATCACGGGAGCCACTGGTCAGTCTGCTCAGCAGCTCCCTTCGAAAAGCAGGAAGGCATACCTTGTGACAAGATGTGTACACGCAGGGTACATTGGCGGGTTGGTTTTGGAGCAGCTGATCCGGGTGGGGCACATTGGCAAGGTACAGTCACGTGTCTGTTGACCACTGCAGCCTCTTCGGCTTTTGCCTGCAAGACCTTGGCTGTTTTGCTCATCCATAGCCCTACGAGCTGTCACGTGAGAGTGATGCCATGCAGGCTTACCTTGTGATCCGTACAAAGCATGGCGAGAATCAGCAGAAGCGCCTCAAGACTTTGCTGCAGGGCCCTGTTTTCAGACTGCACCATGGCACAGACAGCTTTCGTCAGGCCAGTCACAACAGCTTGGCAGTGGGCCTCTGCCAGTCATGGACATGCATGCATGCCACACGACATAGCTCCGGATGCTGAGCTTGAGCTGCAATCAGTCATGACAAATCCACTTTTGCTGGACGGGCTGACTGTGGCTACTCCATGTTTTCCAGTCATCAGCACAAACGTAGTAGCCACACTTATCAGAAAACAGTCCAGCACATGTTTGTTTCTTAGAGATCTCTTGCCCAGACTTGCTATACTGACCGTGCAGAGTCAGTGCTGATGTCACTGTACTGTTGTAGCACAAGCATGCGTCACCTCTCAGCAGCCACACTGCATCTGGCCTGGCATTTGAAAGCTGACAGCAACCCAGCATCCAGGCCTAAGGGGTCGCCAGCAAGGGTTTGCTGCGCATCAGGCTTGGCTTGCAAACCCCTCTGCATCAAGGCCCTGTTGAAGAAAGCAACCCATACTAGTGTTCTGTAGATCATGAGCAAGGTGGAGGTGATCCCAGGGGATCTGGCAAAGCCACAATGTGGCATTAGTGAAGAGAACCAGACTCGGCTATTGCCTGAGGTCCAGTATGTCATCCATGCAGCAGCCAGTATACAATTTGACAACCCCATCCATACTGACCTCACTCTCAGTTACGTGGCCAGTAAGACCATTGCAGACTTTGCAGCCAAGGTGGGCTTACTGCTGGTGCACAGCTGGTCTTTCATTGGCAGAGTCACCTACCTTTGTTCCTTGCATATACCAGGCATCAGCAGACACACGCTTTTGACATGGCAGAGGTCAAGTCATTAGCTTGCTGTCTTGTCTGCTTGCAATGCAAGTGTGTCAAGCCAACCTGCTTTGCTGACGCATGCCATCATACATCATAGGCAGCATGGTGTAGGCTAGATGATGCTCTTCTTCTCTGCTTTCTGACTGCATTGTGTTCTGCCCATGTTGGCAAAGCAAGATACTGCTCAGTCATGCGCACCTTAGCTGGTATACTGCTGCAGCAAATAGCTGTGGGAACATTTCAATGCCTGCTATGTTGTGCACAAGACCATGGTGATATGAGTGTACATCAGCCACAATAAGCGTTGCATCTCACATGACCACACATCTGCTGCTTCTGCCACAGATGAAGAAGTTGTGGTGCTTCATGTACGTTTCAACAGCCTACTCCAATGCACATCTGAAGAGGTACTCCACAGTGCATGAGCAGCTTTACCCCCTGAGGGAGCAGGATGGAAGGGAAGTGGACCATGCTGCTGTCGTTGATCGCCTCCTGGCCATGCCAGTTGAGGAAGCCCAGCAAGAAGTAAACCAACTCAGTGCTGATATCATCTGCTGCATAGTGGACTTGTCCATCTGGTTGTCTGATTCAAACAGCACATGGCTGTCTGCATGTCTGTCTTCCAGCCTGCCTGCCAGCCAGCCTGCTCATTGTTCAGTTGGCATGTCTGTCTGTTAGTGGTGCTGTCTTTCTTTTGGTTGGTTGGCTACCTAAAACGTGGACTGTAGCTCTAACAACCTGCAACTCTTTCCATGCTAGTTTCACACTTGTCGCTAAGTTTCTCAAATAACATGTAGTACCACAAGAGACGTCAGGCTGTACATGCTGGCTTTTTGCTGTTGCCAACGCACTCAACAGCATCTCAAGCATCAGCCCAACAGCGCTTCATGGCTGCCGGTGCAGGTGCAAGTCATCATGAAGCGTCTGAGCTTCAACCACACTAACTACGGCTTCTGCAAGAACTTGACAGAACACATGCTGGCGGGGTACCACAACAAGCCCTTCCCAGTCTGCATCAGCCGCCCTGTCTCTGTGGGTTGCATAGCCAAGGGGCCCTGCCAAGGCTATGTAGGCAACACCTCTGGAGCAACTGGCATCATCTTGTCCATTGCCTGCGGTAAGCACAGCTAGTGATAGCAATCAAAACCCGAGCGTAATGGCTTAGACAGGATCATGTTTCTGCGAGCACAAAAGGAAAACCTTTTCCCCCTTTTTGTGTCTCCTAGTTCTACGAAATTTATAAAACCTTTTTGTGCATATGTGCCAGCATAAGCTAGCAGGCAGGTGCGAGGCCAGGCTTGCTTCTCCAGAAAGCAACGCCGCGTGTATTTATGTATCATCTGACTGTGGCGCACCAACAGTATTGCACATTGAATGTGCCCTACCCTGATTTGATTCCATGGCCCAAAGCTTTGTGCATGTGGCACCCTTACTTCTGGCATTGGCATGCTGTCCTTTTTTGTGCGAGTCACACAATCTCGCACTTCCAGTGTTGCCCAATCTGTGCAGTTTGTAGCCGTTGCCTCACAAGGCATCCTCATCCCACAAGAACACATGATTGCACACATAATCGTCCAATTCCAGACAAGACAGGCTAGTCGTTGATAGCTGACAGTGACTCATCCCACGATCTCAGCGATAATGACTGTCTCCTGCCATGCAGGCATTGGCACCTTTCAGAGTCGCACTCCAGATATCCCTTACACCCTGGTTCCAGGAGATGTGGCCTCCTCTGTGATCCTGGCATCGATGGCATCCACAGCTGCAGGGCAGGGCTCCCAGGATAGCCCCAACATCACCCAGGCCTGTACCAGCTGCAGCAACCCCCTCACCCTGCGCCAGCTTACAGACTCTATCTGTCACTACTTCAGGTAAGGTGCTGCTTCTTTGGGAACAAACTTGGTGGGCTGTTGCCTTGCTGAGCCAGGTGTAGTAAAACAATCTGGTACAGTCAGCTGTGCAGAAATCCAGGTCAGTCAGAGGTCATGATGCTGCTTGCAGAAGTCAAATTGCTTGTGGCCCTCATTAGGGCCAATTGCGGGCCATGTGCGCGCCTTGGCTTGTGGCCAGGCAACCCTTTCCCTTATACAAGTCATGCGTCTGTCCTGCTGCGTATGTGTGCACTGTTCTGCATGTAGAGCATCACCCATGTACAAGCAAGTATTTTGATAGCTTCTCAGCCCACTTCAGGCTGACTTACCCAGGGGTGCAAACAATCCCCTGCCTGACATGTCATACATGTACCTGACCCTTGGGGAAGACGCGTATCCAATGATTGATTGAATGAACATGTGAGGTGACTGTCCTGCATGCATGCACAGGCAAGATCCACCCTCCAAAGACCAATTTGGTGATGGCAAGTACACTGTGGAGTGGACCAAGGACCTGGAGAAGTATGAGCAATGGTGGGCCCAGGGCACCACGCATACGCAGCAGCTGGCAAGGCAGCTGGAAGAACAGGGCCGCCCCAAGTCTGCAGCCAGGGTGAGTCAGGATTACTGATTGTTCTGGCCGCTTGTCACATGTCAACAGTGATGCAGCTGTTAAGGCAGCTGGAAGAACAGGGCTAGCCAAGGGTTGGAGTCAGGAGTACTGAAAGTTCAGTCGAGTTGCTATTGCATTGCAACTGGCTTGCCTCAAGCAGGCTGTTGGAATCAAAAATACATGTGCATATTGGGAGTATAGGCATGTCATGTCTGCCATCTGGAGCTGCTCTTGTGACACAGGCCGTTACATGCATTTGCAGGTAAGGACAGCTTGGAAGGTGTGGAGAACCTGGTCCAATGGCGGTGGTGAAACAGGGCTCAGGTTTGATGACTCAAATGTGCAGAAGAAGCTGGCGACTGGCCTCGTTGACAGCGAGAAGGTCAGTCCTGTGATTCGTCTCACGCCCTTGTCCTCCTCCTGCGTCCTTCGCTCCTGTTTCTCTTCCCTTGATGTTGCATTCTGGTTGAAGCCATGCGATTAGGCTGATGAGCTGCTGCCTGGCATGTGATTGAAGCTCTCAGTCTGAGGTAAGTTTGTTGATGAGCGCTTGAGACAAAGCATGCGGCATTGTCGCAACATTGCGTCATGTTGCAGTCTGCTCCTAACCGTTTGGCAGTCAGCAGGCTGTGCTTGCTGTTGGTTCCTGTACATGAAAGAAGAGCCTTGCATTACTTGATGACAGGCGCCACACTGGAGGCTGTCAAGCTGTTGTTGTCACAGCTTCAAGGGCACCTGCTGTTGTCATTGCAACAGCAAGTGCATTCCTGCGTCCATGGGCCTTACTTACACTGGCACTCATGCAGTTGCCTGTATGTAAAAACAGATGCCACCGTAACAACATACACCCACTGCTGCTGCGACGATCATAACATAGTGACTGTGACCATATGCCCTCATGCTGACTGCTAAGAAGTGAGGGTTGGTGTTGCAGGATGATGTGGTGCTGACATTCACTCAACAAGCAACTGGCATCAGTTGGCAAGCGTATGTGGACCTGTACTGTGCCGGTGCTAAGCAGCTCTTCTTCCATGAGAAGCCCAAGATGCAGCTTGAGCTTGAGCCTGTCATACTTTCCAACCTATAGTTAGGATTTGCTGGATGCCATGTTACATGCTGCGGCTAGCTAGCTGATAGGGATCACAACATCGCACATCAGTCAGATCCAGGTTAATGAGCTCCCACTTGCAGCTGGTTACCATAGTAGTAACGTTCTCACATACCCATGTCCTCTCAAAATAAAAACAACTACAACAAGAAGTGTGTGTCTGACTCATGTGTTCAAGTGTGTAAGCAGAACAGCTTTTGTCAATCTTCACTGAAGTTTGGGGTCATTTGGCACTGTCAGTCAGATACACTACACTGCAGACTTCCCTGTGCATACAAACGCCTAGGGGAGAAAACTAAATGGGCTACATAAGCTCATCAAAGCTTTTGTCCCATAACACTGCAGGGTGTCATCAATTGCAAAGCTGGTACAGACATATGTCATGACATGACATGTCTTGCAACAGCAAATAGCTCATTGCTGCACTTCTTGGGCAACAGCTTGATACATCTTTTCCAGCTCCGCTAGTCTCTCTGACTCCAGCCGTTCAAATCCGCACATATTGCAAGCATAAGTATCCCCATGAACACCAACAGGCGTCATGGTGCCTCCGCATGCTTCTTCTTCTTCATTCGCAATGGGCAATTCTTGAGGGCATACATGCCTGCCCAGATATGCCATGATGTAGGCTTCATCTGGAACTTCATAATCTTCTGCAGAGTCCTCTGCTGAATCTGCATGAGACCCCTCTTTCATGCATTGTTGCTCGTCAAGACCCTCATCAGACTTGCCATGTTGCCCTTCATGCTCTTGTGATCTCCCTTCATCTCTACCCTCATGCCTTTCTTGCCATTGGGAAACTTCTGCCCCTTGCTGTAGCGCTCTGGCAGGCTCTGTTTCAGCCCCATCATCAGGCCTGACCTTCTGTTCGTCAGCACCAGTTTGTCTCTGATCCCTGCCCTTGACATGATCATTGGCCGCTGAAGGTCCAGCTGCATCTGATGACTCATCATCACTTGCTCCTTGCCAGTGCTGTTCTACCTGCAACAAGTTGCTAAGCTTTATGTTCACAGCACCAGTCTAAAATCACCGGCTTTGACTCAGGGTCAGTTGTGAGCAGCTTGTTTGCCCTGATTGACAGTTCAGGCGTTGAGTAGGGAGAGAAGAGCATGTTGTGAATGATCTGTGGCTGGTGACGATGCATGAGTTGACAACTTCTGCAACGTTTGGATCATAGAATGATACAGCAACCGTGGGATTAAGGGTATGATATGCGATAGATGGAGGACAAGGAGCACTGGTCCACCTCAGCAAGCCATGCATTGTGACTGGATCAGCCCTCGGACATAGTCATGCTGGTATGTGCTGATGTGATATGACCAGAAGACAATACCTGGCAGCGGTCACAGATGCAAGTGAAGACGTATTGCTCTTTACACCGCTGCTGCCGATCCTCGAAACTCCTGCAGAAGGCAGACAAGAGTGTGTACTCCTGACTGCAAACAGAGTTTGCTAACACTTGAGTGCAATCTGTGCATGCTGGACCTAACAGAATTTGAGAAGAAACGCCCATGCGCTGAATGTATGTGCAGCACATGATCTTTCTGCCATTCAGCAGCAGCTACACGAATTAACATCTGACGCAGACGCAAATGACACCCCCAAGTCATCAGCACGGCACATGGCAGTGCAGTGACAGGCAGGTTTAATCCAGTGCCTGGTTGCCTAGTCGGGATCAAATGCATCAATACCATTGACAGCAGCAACAATGGCAGCAGCAGAAGCAACAGCAGCAGCAGCAGCAGACACATGTGAGAAGCAAGCTCACCAAGAGAGGGGAAAGTAGCTTTGCGTGATCTGGGTGGCAGCTGGGATGTCATGCAGAGCTCGGAACTCCACAATGGTGTTGTCTTCTTGAGGGCCATCAAAGTAGTCATACCTTGCCACATTGGGCATGCAGTCATGGTTCAGGAGGGATGACATGGGGTACACACCACTACCCCTGATGCGCCTCTCACCCTGTACACAACACACACCATCAGCATGTGGGTCATCATGTAAGCAACGAATGACACTGGCAAAGGGCACAACACAGATATGTCAGACAAGCATTACAGCATGTGTGTGTTTTGGAGCTTGATGCTGACTGATGCTTCCATGGCAGCTAGTCTGTTTCTAGATCCGCTGCATCTTGCACGTGCACACCGGATTGGGCTGTGCATGCTGAGCAGCATGTCATGCACAGCGTGCTGCACTGGCCAAAGGGCCGCACAGGTGCACAGACGCAGTTGAGTGTAAGATTAGGAAGTATGCAGGCAGACTTTGTGATCTACCAAGTGCAGGCTACAATGCCAGGCACTCTGTGCCAAGCGTGCAAACACGTTGGCATGTCTACAGCCTAGACGGCTCTCTTGCTGAGTGTGGTGATCATGCTGATGCAGCTGGTTCAAGACAGTTACATGAGGGCCTGGAGGCGCCATGATGCCATATGAGTTGATCCTTTCTTGACTTGCAAGCTTCCTTGCTGCAACTGCACACAGCACACATCTCTCATGTATGCCACCAGTGCAGCTTGAGCACAACACACACATGCCGTGCCGCAGCAACAACAATCCACAGTGTGATTTTGACTTGATAACATTGTGCTGCAAGTGCCTTGCGCATTCCTGTATTATACCTCAGGATGGGTGCACCGAAATTGGCCCTGTTTTCAGACAATCGCACTTCTTGCACAAAACAAGATTGTCAAAGTGATGCAGGCATGACGGAGCAATGGTGTGTGCGGTGGGCACTGTCCTCAGGACATGATCATGTGCATCTAGCATGCCGTACCTTTCCATTTCTGCCAGTTCTCAGCACCAAAGTATTTTTCAGCCCATTTGATCACCTCAGCAGTGTCAGCATGATCCTCATCTGCTGACTGCAGCAGAGCCAAAGCTTTTTTTCTCCATAAAGCGCCGCCTGCATGTGGACCTTCTCACATCACATGGCATGACTAAGTTGCCAAACAGACCATGTGTGGACAAGCTATCAGCCTGATGAGTAAACATCACCAGCTTGGGGTACAAATTTATGATCACATGGAGCCGGCAGTGCTGACCTTGGTGTTCTGGATCTATCAAGTCTTGCGCTTGGATGATGAAGCGTGCCTGGTCTGCTGTTTCTGGGTCAAGAATGTCCAGTCCAGCTTTAGCCATTGAGCTGCAACAGCACGCCATGGTGTTGTTCAAGGGGACAGCAGACTGCACAGGGACAATAAGTGTAGACTCTTACTGGCAGATGGTGGCAGTGTGTGCTTGTCTAGAAGCCCTCTGCTGGCAACGCTCATTGCAAAACGACGCCTGCTTGCACCCAGTGCACTCAACTGCTGCACCTTCTGCAGTGCCAAAGAATCTGTTGACTAGCACAACTGCATGTATCAAGCACAGCCCCAGCAGGCCAATCGCGATGAGGTGTACTTCTGTCGCATCTCACCAGCGATGTATCTGAGGCAGTATGCGCAGACAGCCCTGTGTAAAGTCTGCGTGACGGTCAAGATTACAGGCGACTCTCGCAACACCAACTCGCCGGCAGCTATAGGGGTGGCTGACACTAAACCTCGTCCAGATCCGGGAATGTCTACTGTCTCGATACGAACCATAAAAGGATCGCGTGTTGCACTTCGCCAGCAGCTGGGCAGCGATTCAGGTACGTACAGCAAAAACACACTTTCGCCGAATTTGATTTCGCCCTGTGGTCTCAAAGTATGACACTACGGGCTGTGCTGAGGATATCCAGATCCGGGCACGGGTGATCGCTGATGGACTTAAGTGAACTTTGCAGGTGTTCTTCCTGGTGGTCTCGGAGCTCGTCACATGTTCCTTGATTCAGATTTTGCAGATGCATCGTCAACTTCGCTTTGTTAAAACTCTGCCTGCTTGTGATTGCTGGCGCCTGTTGTTGACACATTGTGCAACAGCCGTGCAAGAAAATGCGAGCTACCTCGCAACGGTAGCGGACCTGTACCTGCCCTGTTACTCCGTTTGGTTCTACGGGAGATACGAGTCCGCGAAGGCTTTCGCCAAAAGCGTCACAAACATGACGTGTGCGTTATAACTCGTCTCGCCAGGATGGTCAAATCGACTTGAAGATGCCTTCCGCGCCCAATATCGGCAGACGAGCCAGTGCTTCGAACCAGCAAGGGATCTTTTCAAGCTCTTTGCTATCTGTTGGTTCGTCTCTGAAGACAGTGGGAAATCACGCTGGCAGAGGCTTGTTGAAAGCGGTGTCAGCTGGGTACAGCCATCTCACAAGTGACCCCACAGACAGGGAGAATGTGCTCTATGTTCAGTTCTCTCAGCTGGAGTCCAAAAACACAGCAGGGTTACAGCAGCAACCAGTGTTGCTACTAGGATATGAGAATGGCTTTCAAGTCTGGGATTTGCAAGACTGTGCCCAAATTCAGGAGCTAGTCTCAAGAAGGGATGGTGCTGTAAGGTGTGCAACCTTAGCTGTTGCTTGCAGCAATGCCACATTTAGTCTGTTCACGTACTTAATCTATCATGTCTTCAAAAATCATACCTGCTGCAGCTTTTTGGCGCCCTTGCCCTGGCCACAGCAGCCACCCATACCCTCAAGCCCTTTATGCAATGCCTGGCCTGTACTAGCCATTGTCCCTTCACCCACAGCAGATTCTGCAATAACTTCACACAGCGGCACATCCTCCAACCATTGCGTGCAGCTGTACTCACTCCAAAGCCACTCATACCTCCATTCTCTCAGCTTCAACAGCAGAGTGCTGAGCCTGATATGCAGCCCTCGCCTCATAGTGGTAGCTTTGGACGCTCAAATACATGCCTTTGACACTGCCAACCTGCAGCACACATTCAGTGCTGTCACCTACTCCGTGTCTGCTGCACTGCAAACAGTCAAAGCAGACAGCCATCAGAGTGGAAGTACAGCACCAATGGCACTGGGAACAGCCTGGCTTGCGTATGCTTCCAATCAGGCAAGTCAACACCATCCATGATGTTGCAGCTGCTGCATGGCATGAGGTACACTGCTTGCTGGCATTTGCACAATTGGCTACATATTCCTTGAGTGTCCTGCAAGCCCCGTGCTGTGATTGTGTACTTGAGACTTTGTTATGCATGACCTTGCAGCTAGGCTGCAAGTCCTTATGTCATGTCGGCTTCTCCTGCATAGCAGATGGTACCTCACATGACCCTTCAAGCATGCATGACGCATGTGGTTGCATCACTGCTTTCCAGCCTTGCCATTGTGCACGGATCATATGGTCACAACAGCACACGCATCACTGCTTTCGCACCCTGTCATCACGCTTGCGCATATTGCTGCAACACCAAGCATAACTGCTTTCCAAACCCTGGCCAGTGTGTTTGTCAGCCCTCCTTTACGCCCTGTTGACAGCAGCAAAGCAAAGCAAAAGCTTGCATGTTCATATTCCTCCTGTTTACAGGCAGTGTCACACATGACAGCGCAAGCAACCCCTTTGTCACCATCCCACCCGAGTATGGTTGGCAGACACACCACCAGGAATGGCCATGCCAACACCAACTACGACAGCCTATCCCTCTATGCCAAGGCGTGTGCCAGGCAGTCAGGCTTGCATTTGAAGGTGCTTGGCGAGGCTGGCTTCAAGTATCTGTCTGGAGCAGTGGAAAACTGGCGTGCTGGTGGCGCTGACAATGGTGCTGTTGGGCTTTCGCCTAGAGGTGCGCACGCTGGTCTAATTGCACACTGCCGTGCAAGTTCCAGTGCTGCCCATATACCAGGCTACTGCTCGATCGCAAATCGTGTTGGTGAAGCTGTATATCGCTCAGGGCATTGACAATACATGCAACATGTCACCTGTACACTGTGTCAATGTCTTCATCATGCAGGGAAACTCTCTAGATTCCAGCACTCTACAAGTCTGCTGTCAGCAAATATCCTGCAGAGTATGAAATTCTTTGTCAAAAGTGCATTGCATGCTCCACAGGTCTCACCAGTACTAGCATGAGCTTGATCACCTGGCACAGTGGGAGCAATGACCACAAAGTGCACCAATCATCACAATGCTTTGTGATACACAGTTGATCAGGAGACGGCAGATCCTCAGGTGGTGGGTACGGTCATGGTGAGAGATGTCGTCAACCGCCAGCTGGTGGCACACTTCCGTGCACACACCAGCCCACTGCTAGCTCTTCAGTTTGACCCCAGCGGTACCCTCCTGGTAACAGCATCATTACATGGTCACAACATCCATATCTTCCATATTTGCCCCTGGCATGGGACAGGGGCTCCCAGGGAGGGTTCTGCCAGACCCCTGGCTTCTGCCGTGCACCTGTATAGGTTAGCCCGGGGGGTTACGCCGGCGGTGATAAGGGATTTGAGCTTCAGCAGGGATGGTGCGTGGCTAGGAGTCAGCTCTGCCCGCGGCACCACACACCTCTTCAGGTATGCCTTTCCTTGCACTGTACACTCTCTGTACATACTGTGCACTTACTCTGTTAGATCAGGTGGGCCTCCTCTTGCACTGTACTTACTGTGTGGTTACTGTGTACTTACTCTGTTGTTCAGGTGAGCGTCCTCTTGCTCTGTATTACTCTTGATGTACTCTGTGCATACTCTGTAGTTGCCAAAGCAGCACCTCCTGTCACATTTCATGCCTTTGTTCCATAGCATCGCATCTGCAATTTCTTTGGTACTTTGTTGTCGAACGCCTTGAACATTAGTGCTTTATGTATGTTGATTCTGCAGTCATTGTCTGTTATCTCCCCTAGTGAGCCCCAAAGACAGGAAACGTAAACTGCTTGATTGATAGCAGACATAATTATGCATTGGCCTTTATGTGGGCTACGAGGGACATCCACACTCCTCCTTTCAGGTGAACGGTATAGCTTCAAAGCACGTTTTACTGGCTGCCGACTATGTCCGCATTTGTGCATCGCTACAGTGCTCAAATGCTGTGAAATGAGCCATGCGATGTGGTGTCATAAGCCAACCATTCATTCATGAAGATCGCTGAAATAGGCATCAGCTGAGAAACCCAGTCAGGACAGCTGGCCTTGACTCGTGCCACACATGCCTTTAGATTTCTGTGCCTTCTGCTTGTGCATGAGTAAGCCTGCCAGTGTTCACATCCCAACTGCACCAGCACCCTAACAGGTCCTCCCTGTCAAACACAGGTTAGCCACAAAAGAAGGGCAACCAGCACACGTAGCAGCCGCCAGCTTCTCACATACTCCCTCAAAGGGGGGCCCACCCAGTGGGCTCTCCACCAGCCATGAGCCTGTGAGGCTGACTGCAATTGGGAGGTCAAGGTGTGGAGGCTTCCTGAATGGCAGTCTGCCTGGATCTGCTGCAGCAGCTGCTGTCGTCGACCTATACACTGGACATCCAGGTACATCACCAGCCAGCTTGTCATTGAATGCTTTGAGGAGACTACAGCAAGTCATATTGGTGGCATTGCTTGACAGCATGGTCACTATGGTGTTCAAGGTCATCATGTACTGCCTGCCCACCATTGTATGCAGGTGTTGTTGAGAGTTGACCGGCGACACCCTGTGATTCCAGGGCATTGCATTGGACCTTGCATGCATTGCAGGCTGTTGCAGGTCTGACAATGGTGAATGGTACACGCTGACTTCCACTTACTGTTGTCACTTGAGCAATGACTTGTGAGCTGCCTCTGCTGCTACTATAGCTAAGCTGCAACTGCTACTCGTACCTGATATGCATAGCAGCCTTGCCAAGTCATCAGGCTGGTGCTGCATGCCATTGCAAGCAGCAGAAGTCTGCTTGGCATGTGTCAGCATGCCTGGTACGCTGAGTCGCATGCTAAGCATCAGCTTGCAGCAGAGCGTCAGCTTTGTGCCATTGGTGCATTCACATGTGCAGCGACACTGCATGACCTGACTCTGCGCTAAGATGTCATTGTGTCTCACAAAGCCTTTACAACAGAAGATTTTGGGTCAATGTGGCTATTTTGCCCACCACAACATGTTTGCTCTCTTCTGTGATAACAGGCAAAGGCGACATTGCAGCCACATTCAGGCCAAGCCAACAGGCTACAGACCCCTACTCTCAGACCCATACCCGCATTGACAGTGCCACACAGTCTGGCAGTCTTCAGGAGGACCTGTTTGTGATGACAGCCAGTGGTGGTTTGGTACGACACCAGCTCAGGCTACAAGCCAAGGCTCAATCAGAAGCAGGGCTTGCAGCGGCTGACAGGTACAGCACACACATACACTGATACCCTTAATTATCTTGCCACTTGAGTCACACACTTTTCAGTCACATTCTGTTACTTGCGGCAACGGCTCGCACAGAGACAGATGAAGCAAATGCAGATGGTTAAGCTCATTTGTTGTGCACTACGTCTGACTAGGCTGCCTTATGCTGCATGTGCATCGTGTAATGTTCATGCTGCATTGGCTGTGTTAAGCTGGCGAAGTGTAAGCAGCATGGGGCTGTAATGTGCAGCAGGGATGGGGTGGGGGTGGATGCGGAGGGCGCAGGTGGGGGTGTGCTCATGCTGGTTGCTGAGCCTCAGGAGAGCTGGGATCTGTGTCGGCGCTCATCCTGGCCAGAAAGGTCAGCCTGCCTTATCTGGCAAGGCTGCCAACAATCAGCTGGCATCTCAGCCTGTTCAAGCATTGTTCGAGCTGCATGCCTGCAGCTTATTACTGCACTGCACTGTTTCTGGCCGTCAGAACTACAGATGTTTACATGGCGTCGATTAATGATGGGAGCATGGCATCTATAGCATGTTGTAAAAGGTGGTCTGTCATGTCGATATAGTCATTCTGTTCAAATCTCGAGAAGTCATTCTGTTCAAATATCCAGCTTGCAGACAAGCGACTGCATAATGGTAAGGCTGAGGCCAAAAGCCAGCTTACTAACCTTGCCAACAGGACCTTGGACTGCCCTTCACTCCAAGACTTACTGTGTCACTGCAATGTGCTGCATGCAAGGCAGGCAAGAGATGATGCAGCCAGGCAACTTGTCGTTGCGATGGGTTGCCTGTGATACAGGGAAGAGGTGATGCAGCCAAGCATGGACCCATGTGCTGGCACCAGTCCACAGAAGCCAGCTGTCCGCCCTGGCACAGAGCCTGCCTGGATGGTGCATGCTGAGACCCAGACCTGCTCTTCTTCACAACCGCCTTTGTGGGCAGATGAGCACTTTGCCTTCCTGGAGCTCAGCAGGCCGCCCAATGGTCATGCAGGAGATGAAGAACAATGCATGCAGCCACATGCCAAGCAACCCAGTTGGAGCAAGGTAAAGGTTCACTTCGCTGCAATATTGGTATGTAGCTTGGGGGTCAGGGACCTAACTACAAATCTGGGCTTACCAAGCCAAGCGGTATCAGCCAGATGGTGATCGGGGCAATCAGCACAGGCTTGTATACACTGTAATGATGTTGGCATGAGCATGAGCATGAGATGAAGTATGTGGCATAGGAAGTATGTGGCATAGGAAGTATGTGGCATAGGAAGTATGTGGCATAGGAAGTATGTGGCATAGGAAGTATGTGGCATAGGAAGTATGTGGCATAGGAAGTATGTGGCATAGGAAGTATGTGGCATGTACACCAATGAGCAATGCACTATGGTTAAGAGTGCAATCAGCCTGCATGCTGTACATGGCCAATCGATATGATTGGTGCAAGTATAGAAAAGGAGCAGCAGCCTTCAGCATCAGACTATTGCTTGCATCAACACATGCATGCTGTATGTGGTTAGGCAAGATGCATGATCCAGGTGCAGGAGGTGAGTAGCAGCACAGACTTTGTTGATGTATTTGTGCTCGTCGGTTGATGCACACACCCTGTGTTTGATTCATGTGTGTTTGCAAATGGGCAACTTAAGTAGCAGGGGCATACTGTACTGCCTTGAGCTCAATGCGCAACATGGTCAGAGTTTGGGTTTAGTTTGGCATGATGGCTTCCCCAGGGTTGTTCTGGGGATCAAAAGGGCCCACATGGCCCTTTTCTCCACCGCGCAAGGGATCTAACAAGACAGATTATTGCACTGGGTTCCAGGCAACGCGCCACCTCTGTGTTACACGGTCACGTGATTGCTGTCACTGGCTGATGATGAAAATGTATGGCGCAGATGGAGGAGCTTCCCAGCAGGCATGTACATGCAGGGAGGCATGCAGCAGCAGCGGCAGCATCACCACAGTGGTACCCTCCCACTATCATCTTTGCTGCGCCAGCACCAGAGGCACTAACAACACAGCAGTCTGCTCCTGCAAGTATCACCACACCCCTGCCACAAGCTGTGGATCTCACTTACGGTGTTGCATGTGGCAATGTCGCGGCATCAGGCGGCACACACACTGGTCATAGCAGAACAGCCAGGAGTCACAGGAGCAGCGGTGGTGCTGACGCTGTCCGTGGGAAGGGCAAAGCAAGCACTGCAAATGCTGCTGCTGGGTAGTACACCCACTCCGGACTTGTATGCTGGCAGCTTCCTGGCACAGCTAGCGCTGGTGTGAAGCTCATGAGCCCTGCCTGAACAGGCTGTAGAATAGCAAAGCAGCTGCAATGTGGTGCATGTACATTTGACATGTACAGTCATAGCTACAGACTCAAGGTATGTGAAAGTAGACAGAGCTGGCCAAGACAGTACAGCTAAAAGGAGGCACTAATCTGATCTGGTCTTTACGCGTGACGCCCTTGATAGGCTAGCGTAGCTGCTTGACTGCATTGGCTGTGGCGCAATGCAGCGGAAAACTTTAGATTCGCACATCCCTTTCCCACGCTTTTGTATATTGATCTGACAAAGAGTCATAGGGGGAACAGGCTATCAAAACTTCGGTGCTAACAGTGCACCCTTGTACATTACGTGTCTCCCAATGAGTTGAAAGACTGAGTAGGATGTACTGTATGTGCAACTGATAGCTTTTTGGGAATGAACACCATTGTACATTGTCTTTGTACACCTGTTCCTGCTACTGCTCGAGGTCTGGTCTATGCGACTTTGCCTGCTTCTGTGTTTTCTGCGCGCTTTTGACATCATCATGGCAGCAATATCTGATACTTTTCCATAATTTTGCCTTTTGTTGGAGGCTATACCGGGCTGTCAGCTCATGTCATAGCACACAAACAATACATGCACAGAAGGCAACTGCATTGTGGTGCCTTTGCTTGTGTGCACAATTGCCGGCGTGTATATCTTCGAGTGCAAATGCATTGTGCATGTGAAAAACACAAACTTCAATGAAGAGTGCTGAATCTAGACAGCGTTTGTGGCACCAAGAGCTGCTGAAAATCGCGAACTCCTGGCTTGTCCAGTATGAAAGACTCGACAGTCTTGACAATCCATTTGATCCAAACTGTTCAACACACACGACTTACACATGTCATTGAGGGCAAGCACATCAGTAAATCATATTCATTTTCAAGACTTTTTGTCTGTTTAGGTTCAGCTGGCAAGCATCACAGGTTCGAATGTCCAGCATTGGCAATATGCAACTGCCTCTGAAATGCATTTGAATGCTGAGACATGCCTTGATTGCCAGTGTAGCTGAAGCCGCTCCCATGGTTCATTTGATCAGGGTTGGATGTTTGCTGTTGCACCCAAGACAAACCCAGGTTACTGCCATCTTCTGAATCCAGGATGCCCTTGGGCAGCAAACTAGAGATGATGTGTTCATTCATACTTGTGTTAGGGTGGCCCCCTGCACCACCATGCTGCAAAGTTTTGCTTGGCCTCAGACTCCTCACATTGCCCTCAGCCCTGAGGCCATGGGAGCCATTCAGCCCTAGCAGACTAGCAATGGGCCCGTCACCAGAGGGAATTGCTGTCGCCTGCTGTGCATGCTGAGGCCTTGGAGAGGGTCTCCCGCCTCTGTTTGCCACTCTGACATTACCACCAGCTTGATGACTAAAGCCATTCAGGGGCGACGGGGACGGCACTCGACCACTGTCCACGCTGTTTGACTTGCGATGCATCACCTGGGATCCAATTGGAGACTGACCAACCCCCAGCTGCGCACCTGGGGATGCGTGCTGAATTGGTGATCTCCCTCCAATCCTAGACTGAATGAGCGAAGTTGGCTGATCCATTTGAGCGTGAGTCTGAGTAGGCGATCGGAAGCTGTCCACAACTGAGCCAAGGGCGTTTTGGAGATTGGCCTGGGCTGTTGTGTGATGGACTGGAGATCTGGTCCCTTCCTGGGATGAGGTTATAGAGGCCGGGGGGTTGGGGTGGATGGCCAGGGGGGTGGGGGGGCTGGTGCTGGTTGGGCTTCTAGTGTCGCCACCATCAAACAAGCCGCCACCGTTCCAGTGGCTGTAAAAGGAAGTCTGCTGATCCTTGGCCGCCAATGCTTGCTGCGTCTGCAGAACAATTACAGAGTGTTACTGATAGCTGCATACATGACTGCTCCCATACAAACCATGCATATGGAGCATCAGTGTATAATGCATGCTCGATACGTCCACACACCATTTTTTTGATCTTCATGCACAATGACGATCTTCCCACATTGCACATGAGCAATGCATTACAATACATTTGCGAGATAGCTCCTCGCTACAGGTTGAAAACACTATCATGCCGCTTGTGATCTTCATCATCAAAGGTGGGTACGCAAACATGCAGAAGTCATGTACACCAGCCACACATGCGCAAGCCTTGCCACCAGGCATGCCTGACCTGCATCAGCTCAGTCTGCAGCTGGGTTACACGCTCCTGACAAAGTAGCAGCTGGGTCTGGACGTTGCTGTGCTCCTGTTGCATGCCCTCCATCTGCACATCTTTTGCCTCTAAGCCTGACGCCATGCTAGCCTTCTCAGCTGTCAGCACCTCACACTGCACAACTCCACAGCCTTTGTCAAACTCTCATCTGTGAACGTGTGTCTCAACATACACAGCTTGCAAATTGTTAGACACCTAGTAAGACTTTCTGGTCCTACCGTGGTCACAACCCCCAACATGCGCAGCAGGGATCTGTCTGAAAAGTCATGAGTGTGTCTTGATTGTCAACAAGGTTCTATGCAAGCGGTTGAAGACGAGCAACATTTCCTTTTTGACTGCCCTTTTTACAGCATCATTAGAGGTCAGCATTTCTCATTATTTGGCCCAAACTACCAACAACGGGACCTTAGGCTCTTTTTCGAGCAGAATTCCCACCAGCTTGGTTTTGTTGCACACCACATACACCTGTGCTTTCAAGCCAGGATGTCTGATGAGTCACAACTGGCTCCACACCCCAGACTGTAAGGTGCTAAATGAAAAAATGACGGCATGCACCGCGCCTACGCCGTGCAATCTGTTTTGCTCAATTGCACGGATTAGCAACAGGATTAGCAATCGTTCAGATGAACACTCATTGATTGAGCAGGTGTCGGAATGACAGCGAAAGGCTCATCTCGAAAGGGCACTGTAAAGATAGAGTGTCCAGCACACAGCTTGGACTGCCAGCAAGCATATCCTTTGCGAGCTATGCTCAACTCTGCCGTGGATCGCAAGGGCCACGTGTGCTTGCCAGCGCTAAAGCTTGCAGGTCTGATCCGCCATTTGATCCCCGTGCTTGATACCAGACTCAGGCGTGCGATAAGGGGTGCCTCTTGTATCATCTGCTGTCGTCCCATATCAACGTGTCGCCAATGCAAGCGACCCTTACGGTTAACACACAGCTTCCCATGACTGCTTACGGCTGCAGGTGCTCTTTAAGCTGTAGCTGCGGTTCTATCGAGAGTCGACTTTGCTATCGTGTCGAGCGTGCTTCTTAAGCAACTGCAATGCACCACAGTCCAGGTAAGCTGCTTAGTCTGGTGACACCTTTCGTACCGCTGCTCGCCGTGGACAAGCATGCTGTGGGCGTCAATTGTGGCATCGACACGTCTGTGCTGCAGTACTCGTGCCAAACGTCATGTACACACATATGAATTGTAGTCTACACCGGCGATGTTGCAAACTCACTGTGAGGGCCTGCTCCTTATGAGTATCTAGTCTCAGCACGTTGTGCTGTACAGGCGCCAACGGAGAAGGCATATCAACAAGGAAGAGGAGGGAGCACGCTCTCATTGCTGACCCTTTTGATGAAGAAATACCTGAAGCACATCGAAATTCTGCACAGAAGCTGTGCCAAACAAGTGCAGTTGATCGGGCACTGTGTCTGCAGTCCTCTCGCATGCCGGTGGCAAGTCCAGGTGTACCTCTCATGCAACATCACACATGTACTGTCAGACTCAGTGTACACTGCCAAACTGGCCCATGTGAGCAGCAATGGCAACTTGCATTTTGACTACCATGCTCTGCAAAATGCAGACGCTGCAGGACCAAAGACAATGTTCCAACTTGCCTTTCTTGTTGTTCTTGTTGAAAGCCCCATATTCCAGCAAAGCTGCCATGGCTCACTGAGTCACAGAAAATTGCAATGCCTGTTGTAGCTCAGTTGCCTTGTCCCGTGCACATGCACATGTGCGTTTGTTTATAACTGAGCAGCAGCATCTTTCTGATGCAGGCTTTCAGCCCTTCTGTGTTGGAGCCTCCCCTCCCAGTAGAGCTGGCCATAGACGTGCATGGCCTGCTGTGCCTCCACCTACCAGCATGGATTTGCAAATACCTCACCCTGATACATATGCACCAACAGCAGCCCCACCAGCATCAGCAGCAGCAGCAGCAAACCTCTTGCACGACCAGGCAGGTAGACAGCAAGCAAACATCGGCATGCACAGGCAGGACGGCTTCTGCGATGAATCTCGCTCCCAGCACATAAACACTCTGTGGCGGCAAGGACTGCAGTGGCTTGCAGACTCTCAGGAAAATGCCCAGAAGATTCTGGTGGAGTATGAAGCAGGCCATCATGCTGTACAGCCAAGAGCCCCCAACGCTCAGCATGTACAGGACCTCAACGGAGCTCCGCTGCATCATGAGCCGCCGCTCCCTTCCCTGCACTCAAGCCCCACAGTTGCACAGGTCCCAATTTGCCATGCGCCTTCAGAGGCATTTTCACACACACCCATGGTTGCCAAAGGTACACAGCACTGGGATAAAGACTTTTCATATGCTGAGGGTCAGATGCTCAGCAGCCACCCTCAGCAGGGCCACATGCTGTCCAGTGCACAAACATGGAGTGCCCCTGCTGCTGCTGCCCACAAACCATGGGAAGAGGCGGCTTCTGCTGACCTGATCTCGGAGACGCAGCCCAACTGCAATGGTTTGCAAGCTCAGAAGCACAGCAACTCCACCTCCTGGCAAGCTGGCGACCCTGTTTGCAACAGGGGTGACTCCACCACCAACAGCTATGGGCAGAATAGCAGCGACTTGCACACTCGCATAGACCTGGCTGCTGCACAACCACTGGTGGCCTATGCACAGAGCCCCTTGCATTTGCCGGGGTCCACAAATAGCGATGTGGATAATGTCGTGGATAACGTTGTGGATGATGACAATGACTTTGACCTGCAACGTGCTCTGGCAATGAGCCTTGCTCAGTTTGAGATGGAGGACATGCTGAGGACAACGGCTGAGTCACTGCCAGTGAAGAGGCAGAATGGTGGTGGGCATGTCTGGCAGAGTAAGCACTCTTGTTGCAACCTTTGCTATTCTGGAATGTCAGAACCAGCAATCAGTAGGCTGTCAGCGTCTGCATTCAGGTTCGAGTTCAGCAGACTTGTTGTCATGACATTTTGCATGACTGCTCAAGCAGCAGCACACTGCTGGCTGCTGTGCTTGTGTTGGGCATGCAACCTGTTTGATCAATGCACTGTTGGCATGCCTAGGGCATTTGTGGACATCTCCTCTGACCAGTCAGCCAACTTCCTCTGACCAGTCACCCAACTTCCTCTTGCAGTCATTTTGCCTTTCACTACTTGCATCCACTATTCAGTTATTTTTGCCCACTGCCTTTCGTTGAACCCTCCGCCATGTACAGTGCAGCACTCACCTCTAGCCTGTCACTGGTTGATTTCCAGGCTTGCAGTGCCCACATGCTGTATGCGCCCCCATACATCAGCAGCAGCAGCAGCAGACCATGATTCTGCTTTAGATGTCAGCATGCCTTGCCACTCGCAAGGCTGCATGTTTCTGCCTGTTTCAGCGCAATCTGAAATCTCAACACAATGTTCCTAGAGAATCTGCATTTCATTCACTGCAGTCATGCACCACCATCATGTCAAAGTCAAGGCAGTGCCATTCACGATGGTGGTGCTGCTGCAGATGAGAAAGATCCCACTGTGATCGAAGGCCAGCAATCAAGCAGCACAGCTGAAGAGGTACAGAAGCTACAGAAGGCGTCAGACCCTGATTCAAACGGTTCACATGACACCATAGGCGCCCAGCCTACATCGCCACACACTTCCTGTGACCTCAAAGAGCGCGACGCCAGATTGATCGACGCCCTGAACGACTTGAGTTTGGCGGAGCTCAAGTCGTTTGGCTTGGACAAACCATTTGACGACAGCAAGCTCACTGTTGAAGTAGTTCACAGACTGAAAGCACTGAGGCTAGAGAGGCTGGCAGCATCTGGCGGTAAGGAGCTTGCCTCCATAGGCTTTTCCTCTGTTTACCTAACAGCACTGTTGGTCCTAAGCTGAAAGGTCATGTGGCCCATGCAGGCAACCATGGCAGTACATTGCCTGAGTCAGGTGTTTGTAAGGAAGAAGACAGCCTGATGGATTACTGGTATGACTCAGAGGATGCATCATATGAGTGTGATCAAGAGAGTGAGTCTGAGTGTGAGCAAGCTACTGGTGAGGTTCCACATGGTGAAGTTGAGATTGCTATGGGTGACTGGGTAGATGTTGTAGCTGATGTGGCCGAAGCGCCAAATGGCAATGCCAGCAAGCCTTGCATCATCAACTGATGGTGTTGTAGTCATGATTTAGCCAGCCTGATTTGCCTGAGCGCTAACCTCAAGCCTATCATTGCTATGTACTTACGAGAGCAAAGGTGGGGCCAGATTGGAATTGTCTGCCAAACTTTGCTTCCAGAGTGGAAATCATTGGTCTTTGCTTTCTGATGTAATTTGGTGCTCCCTGATTCAGGCATTTGATCAGAAACAGCTGTTGAAGGCTGTCAGAATGACTGTTTGCTATATGACAGCTGTTCCCTGTCCTGTTATGAGGGTTTCTTCTAGAATGATAAAGTCATCAAGACCAGCATCGTCATCAAGATTTCAAATTAGAAGCTGCAGCTGTGCAGCATTGCAGATTAATTTAGTTTCTGTTGACTATCGCCTTGCTGCTTTCCCCAAGAGTTTAGCTAAGTAATAAATGTACTATAGCTGTGGTGTATCCCCACTTCAAAATTGTAGTTACAGCGAGACTCTTTGTAGCCTGTATTGTATGCCACTCAAGACAAATTATCGTGGCCGCCTGTACTACACCCATGTGGGCTTTAATCAAGCATTGCCTCTTTTAGCAGCAAAGCAAGCAAACTGTACTCACAAGGGCTGACCTGTCTCGATTGTTGCAAGCCTAAGGGCATGGCCATGCCAACCCACTCTCGTTCAGATTTCGTTTATGGTTGACCAGCTGTTCCTACCTTCGCTAGATTTGTGCAGAGGAGCACCCACAAGAGCGGACACTGTAGAAGGCGTTCGTGGCGATTGAAGCAACCGCCGGATGTCGGTGGCCATACTTCTACTGAAGGGCGAGTCAACACGGTCTAGCAGATGCATGCCTGCTGAGAACCCCGCTCTTGCCGCAACGTTTGTCCCTGCTTCTCATCCAGTCCAGATTCGCAACTCATCGCTGACATGTGCCCAACATGATAACATGCACAAGTCGCTCCAGCTAGCGTCCAATCATGCCTGGTTGTGTTGTTTCGCTGCAGAATACAGTCATATTGACACTGCAATGAACGTTGGTGCAGGACACTACAAACATATTCAAAGCATTCTCAGTGTCATCAAGCACACGGTGACTCCATCAATGTCAACACTGCCAAGCGCTGTGTGAAGTTGCAACTTGACTACTTGCCTATGATCAGACAACTGCACAGCAGAAATCAGCCAGCTGGGACCGCCAGCATACAACACACCATGGGGTCATCACAGGACGATTGTGCCATGATCTCCCCAGAACAATTCAGCAACATCGTAGCAAGTGGCAAACACTGGATTGCCATAGACGGCTCTGTGTATGACGTCAGCTGCTGGTGTCAAGCACACCCTGGCGGCAAGCTTGTCCTGCTTCACAGCGCAGGCAGGGATGTTTCAGAAGCCTTTGAAGCCTATCACCCTCGCTGGGTCAGACAGCGGCTTGCAGCATTCAAAGTGGGGCAGCTAGACAGTGAGCCATCGCATAGCTATCCTGCCACAGCTGATCAGCATCCATCACAGCCCACTCAATGTGCATCACCTGCTAGCCAGAATGATGAACTTTTTCATGCTGTGCAATCAACCTCATCATCTCCAAATGCCCATGACAACAAAGCTGATGTACAGATGATCAGCAGGGAAGTCCAGCAAAGCAGACAGCAAAAGCTGACAGCAGCAGACAGGCTGAAAAAAGTACAACGTGCTCTAGAGGCGCAGGGCTTGTTCCACACATCGGCTGCTTTCTACGTCAAGCTTGCAGCATGTTGCGCAGCATGCTTGGCATGGTCCATCTGGTGTATTATGCAGCAGCATGTCGTGCCAGGTGCTCTGCTGCTTGGCCTCTTCTGGCAGCAGGTCTCCTCTTCTGCTTCTTTCTAATTTTTTCGCTACCTGGCAAGGTTGTAGCTGACGCCTACATCACGTGAGCTCTGAGGAGCTGTGTCTTGTATGCTGCCAAATCCTAGCATTGTGTCTGTTGCGATGCGAAGCCTGTCTGAATTTGGCATGTCAAGACACAGGAGCTCCTGTGAGCCTACACAGTAAGGTGCATGACTCACAGCAACTACATGTACACTGCAGCCACAGCTGCATTACAAAACATGCTTGTTGTGCATTGGGCATGCTGATAGGTAGCTGAGCCATCAGCAAGCACGAGTTGACGATGGCACCTGCATATGCAGGTAGCCTTTGTGGGTCATGATGCAGGGCACAATGCTGTTGCACATATCAGCAAGTATGATGGCTACATAGGGCTGGTTGTGAATGCCTGCATTGGAATTGGACCCAGCTGGTGGAAGGTAAGCTTCTGTGCGACAGGCACGCTGATGGTGTTCTTGCGCTCAGCTGTGTACAGCTTAATGTCTGTGCCTGTGAGTCTGTTGCTACCGTTGAAGTCTGTCGTTACCTTTGAAGTTACCAAGGTGTTTAGTGAGGTGCTAGTCAAATGCATGACTAGACGAAGCTGACTAGATGCAACTGAGGTGAGAGCTCCATCGGCCAGGACCGTGTGTGCGCCATTGTTCTGCTTCAGCACTTGCAGTCCAGACATTATGCCAGACTGGATGCATACTAGTATGTTGTGTTTGCATGGCAAGCCAAAAACCATCTGATGACAACTGCATTAAACTGCTTTGTTGTTGGCATTGACATCTCGTGACATCTCAGAAGGCATAGCGGACGATGCTGTATGCAGGCAACTCATAATGTACATCATCTGGTCGTCAACAGCTTGGACTGCGATCCAGACATTCAGGTAAACCCACAATTGAAGTGGTATTTTCCTTAGGTATATACAAACCGTAGCTGCCATCTTGGGTGGCACTGTCTGTATCTCCACATGCCAATGACCTGCAAGTTCTGACAGCAGCCAGTAATTAGTTAGACACTTCCAGTTGACTGTGTCGTGAATTTCTGCACAGTCAAGCAGGCATGGATCTCGCTTGTTGGCGGCATATATATATATCCCCATAAATCAATATCGTCGTTACATCAATACATATCAGTTGACGTCACATGGTCCTCACAGAAGCAACCATTAGAAACAAGTGATACAGCTAAATATCTGCTCACTGTCAGGCATCACAGCAGCATATGCTCACCTGTACTAGCAGATGCAGACATGACAAAACGCCTGCTCGTGATCACACTGCAAGGACGCAGTAAGTGTTGCTTTTGTTGGTGGTGCAGTTCATGCCGCTGCTAGCCATCTCCCCACGCTTCTTCCAGCCTGTCTTCTCACGCTACCACAATGCAGTCCTGCACTTTGACGCTGCAGCCAGCCGCCTCATCCCTTACCAGCATTTCACCTTCATCCCCTTGCTCATGGTCGCCAAGTTTGGTAAGAAGTGTGTGCATCCAACGATTGCTGTGCACACAGTGCTGCAATCTTGAGAGCTTCTACACTGTGCTGCTGAGGTCGACGCCATTGAAATTCCAGAAATTGCTGCAAAGCGGTGTGCATGGCATGTCTGGGATTAGCAACATGCACTATACTGAAGTTTGGCCAAGCGCCCAACAGCGTCTTGCAACACATCAAGGTCAACAGCATGTCATCATACCACACATGTATCATGAAAGCGCAAGACCTGAATGCATAACAGCATTCCTGTGTGTCTTGTCCCTTTTGGTTTAGTCAGGGCTTGCGTTTGTGCAATCACAATCTTGCTGGCTCCTGAAGAAGTGCGGTGCATGCAGGCCTGTACCTGCAAAGCGTGAAGCAGTTGATGCAGGGCCAGTGCTACATCAATCGCACCTGGGAGACTTGCACTCAGATTTTCTTCTTTGCCTGGTAAGCAGTCTCCACATCCTGCATACCAAATCTCAGTACTGGTGCTCAGCCTGCGGCGTATCACTATGCAATGCTCCTCTTGCAGTTGTCTGCCAGAAACTGAAGAACTGGCTGCATGCAAGTGAAGGCGTGCATTCCAACATGGGAACATGTGCAACTATGTTGTCAGTGTCCTGCTGCTATTGTTGCTCACTGGGCAGCATGCATACTACAGGAATGGGGTGCTGTTGGGGTGTGTGCAGGGGTGGCTCCCCCGCCTGCAGCTGCTGCTTATTTCCCATGCCACCTTCTTTGTCCTGCACTTACAGGCAAGCTCTATGCCTGCATTGGACATCAACGAAAGAGTGCATGTTGGTTTGGCTTACAATGAAGCTGAAACCATGAAGAAACATCACACTCTTGACCTAGTGCTTGGCTCAAGGCAGAAAGCAGAGTTTGTTTTGCGTGTTGAGTGACCTGCCTAGCTGCACTTTTATGAGAACAAGACTGCAATTTGGCATATCACTACATCAGCAATGGTGACCAACAAGTGCTTGAAGCCAATGTGCGGAGTTGCTGAGGTACAATGTGTGTTGCTGTGCAGATCTGCTTGAGCCACTTCTCTCAGCCAACTTTTGAAGGGTTGCCTGAAGAGGACCAAGACTGGGTGACAACCCAGGCAAGCTCTGTTGCTGTCACCGGCCTGCATCCTGGCATGCAAGTGCATGTTGCGCTAAGTCAGCAGGGCAGGCTGCCTGACAGTTACAATGCTGATACTGTCCATGCCTCAAGATGCCGTCTTGACCAGCAGTTTTGGCCCGTGCATGCAAGGCCACCATGCATCATGCGAAGGTACAGAAGTCAAGATGACCGTATGCTGTGCTCCTGCCTCAGTTGGACCTGACGGGCTAACGGAAAGCAAAGCACAGGGCAGCCTGTTTCGTTGTAGGGGGTAAATTGAGCAACCAGGATGTGGAGCTGTTCCCCGCATGACTATACTTTGATCAGAGGCAAGCTTTCCATACCCCATACGTCAGCTTTGCCACATCATGACGGCAAAGTCGCATGCTTGACTCAAGGTCCATGTTTGTACAGGCAAGTGGGACCAAAGCGGAGCAGCCCCCTTAAGCAGACTGAGGCTTACACATGAAGACGCACTGATTTTGTAAGATCATGGCACTGTGTGTGACAGCTGCTGGTGTGCACAGGTGAGTGGGACTATGAACTGGAGCTGTCCTGTCTGGCTGGACTGGTTTCACGGGGGCTTGCAGTTCCAGATAGAGCACCACCTCTTCCCGGCACTGCCCCGCCACAACCTGCGCAAGGCCTCCCTGCTGGTGCAGCCCCTCTGCCGGGACCTGGGCCTCCATTATCACTCCCCTTCCTTTTTTGAGGTAAGCTCTTCGAACTCCATTATTGCTTTGCGTAACCTTTTCATCCTCTTCTGCTTCTGAGGTAGCTCTTTGGCTTGATAATCATGTTTGGGGCCGTGATATGTTATGTCAGTAGCTGGGCAAAAAGCATCACCGTTTTGGGCATTATCCGCAAAAGACCTCCCTGCTGGTTCAGCCCTTGTCAAAGCACTTGGACCTGCAATATCATTTGCTGATCTTCTCAGGGAAAATTTGTTATCCATCGTCTTCTGTACCAGGTCAGCAAAGCCTGACAGTGCAGGCTTTGTTGCTGCGCAATCGTATCCATTGCCTACTAACCTTTGCCTGCCTAAGCATCACCTCTTTCTGTTTCAGTTGAAACCACGTGTCTATCATACTGCAAATTTGTGGCTTGTTTGTCAGTGATAATTACTATGATGTGTCCTCCTGATGTGCGGCTGCTGAACAGCAGCACACCAAGATATTGCATGCTCAGCAATAGCAAGTGTTCAGCAAGCTTTAGACCATTAATGGGCTGGGAGACGATTGAGGGCTGGGTGTATGCCTGGCATACAGCAACTGCTTTGTTAAGGTCTGTGTTTCTGGTGGTGCGCCAGCATGACATAGACAACTGCTGCAATGCAGGCCATTCAGGAGACCTTGGCTACCCTGCACAAATCAGCCCTTGCTGCCAGGCAGTTCAATGCAAGCAGATCGTTTCAAGCTTTTACAGGCAGCAAAGCACGGGAGGTCATCACAACTGCTGGCTGAGGCTTCAATGTGACTGCATGCATGCAGTCAGCTTGGCTACAGCCTGTCCAAAATGCCTTTGAAGTGCGCTGCAAAGTTGCTCGCAGGAAGAGCAGCCTTCAGCACAGGCTCTGCCTGCTGTGATCAAGAGCCAGATACAAGTTGCGCAAGACACTTGCAAGCTCATCAGCCTTGCAGTCGCCCTGACCTAGGTGTAGACATATACTGGCTGCCTTTTTTTCTGTCACCCTTACGACTGAGTGCATGCTGGCAGCAGATTAGACACTTTAGGTTCACCCAACTTGTCAAGCAGCTTGCGGGTGCAATCAGAGCAAAACGTTTGGCTTGTATCATTTGCATCTCTGGGAAACTTGCATCCCTGGTGTTCTTAGCTGTACCAAGTCTCAGTGTATCGTTGATACTTGTGACTGACAATGCTTCAACTCCATGCATGTACTACTTGGACCGCCTGTCTGTGCCAACCAAGTATACACGTAAGAGGTCAGGCAGATCTGCACTCCATGCATCAATCAAGCCTGCAGGACAGCTGCACATGATCGATCAAATCAACCACAGGAGACTGCGGTGGCAACACAAGCTCTGCGCATAAGTTGGCATTGTTGTTGAGTGGAAAGCAGCAAGGTGTCTTGGCTGCACTGTGTCTGCTCAACAATTGATTGCTCAATTTATTGATCCCGTTTACTTGCAATTGCCATCGAGGTGCACACCAGGGTTCGACAGGGGGTCTCAAAACAGGTAGGATGCCCACGTCGGGCGTGAATTTTGGGGAGGGTGTTGCCCTCCCCAAAATTCTGCTTCAAGCAGTTTTGTGTGGGTACACAATTTTTGTTTTACTGAAGCACGAATGCAGCAGTCTTGTCAAGTTGCAACCAGAGCAATATTTACAGGTTGAGGCCAAGTGCAGCCTCTTCACTGTCATCATCACCACCTCCAATATCAATGTACATGTTCTGTAACTCAGACTGATCAAAAACTTGACCCAATTCTTCACCATCACTGATGTCTACTGGCTGTTCTAGACCAGCTACTTCATATCCATTCTCAGGAAAACCTTGCACATCTGCTTCATCATTGATTGCTATGGAAATCACACTTCAAATCACTGACCTCTGAGGCAAGTTTGGCTAACAGGCCAGAACTCACATTGTCTAGCATGTCAATGGCAGCCTCATTGTGATGCACAGTGTTTTGTTTAAAGACGCTGTTGTTGATGCCCGCGGACTCTACTCTGGCTCGGCCATTTTGCGTGGGTTGCCCGCATCGGCGGGGGCATGGCCTCTGCCCGCGCGGTATTCAGGTGGGCAGTCGAACCCTGGTGCACACTGCGTATGCTAGCAATTGCCGTCAAGAAGCCATTGCGTTTGGACAGGCATGCGATCACGATGATGGAGTTGTAATGAGACCATCAGATGCCAGATGCATCTGTCCCTTTCACAGAATGCTGGCTGGGCTATGCATAGGCCCTTATGGGGTCTGGGGGGCCCTGACTGACCGTGGCTTGGGCCCTTTGATGGCGATGCACCCTGCGATCATCGCGGTGCGATGAGCCCGAGCTGTTGCCCACTGGCTAATTGCGGTGTGTAATCCAGAGCAGAAGTCACAGCACAATTGCCGTCAGCGGGCTGCAATCAGTTCGTCCACCCAAACCGCCGTGCAAGCATGCGCTTGTGCGACATTCAGTCTGACTCTGCGAGGCAATTCATGTAGACCTCGTGGATTTGATGTGACAGAAAGTATTTTGAGCTCTGCCAGGTTGTATTGAATGTCACCCAGGCCGAAACACTTTTACACTGCAGTGATCTGCAACATCACATCATAACGGCAGTAGGCTTGCGCCAGATACTGGAAAACACAGTACACAGCAGCTACAACACAGCCGCCTGCGACTTCAGATGCCCAGCGAGGAGCAAGGGCCGTCATACTATGCTGTGCTCAACGTCTCTAGGGACGCTTCTGATGAGGAAATCAAGAAAGCATTCCGCAACCTTGCTCAAACCTATCATCCTGATAAACACTCAGACCCTGCCCGGAAAGCTGAGGCTTCAGCCAGCTTCACTTTGCTGCAAGAAGCTTACGAGGTTACACACATGCTGCAATTTTATGCACAGCTGCTTGACTCACCTCCTACCTACACAGTTGTTGCTGCTGCGATGACAGGTCCTCAGTGATTCAGCAAGGCGCCAGGTCTATGACATCTATGGCAAGGAAGGTCTGGCATCAGGCTTGGAGGTTGGCACCACAGTCAACACAGTAGACGAGCTGAAACAGAAATGGGCCAAGTTCAAGGCTCAAGAGGTGCTGGCAGCAAGCACAGATGTGCTAGCTACTCAAGAACTGAATGCATGCATTATGCAAGGCGTGCGTCACAACCATTGCTCCACAAATAACAGCCTGTAGATCTGAGCAAGTCCCACATGTGAGGTTGTCTCGCCGAAATACCACAGCCCATCTTTTGCATGCGACCATAGCCCATCATTCAAATGCTTACAGGCATGAGACCTGAAATGCCCACGGCCTACATGTGCAGGCAGAGCAGCAAGCGTCATCCAACGTCGCCTCTCGTGGCGTCTATGTGTTCAAGTTCAATGCTGAGAACCTGGTGAAGCCGTACACCAAAACCCTGTCACGCATTCCGGAGTTGACCACAGTGTCTCTGTCACAAGAGATGCATGCCACCCTCACTGCCAAAACTACAGCCATGATAGGAGGTAATCCAAAGCTCATTGGCTATTCTGTCTAGTAAGTTTCCAGCCTCAGACAGCGTTTGATTTTCTGTTCGCCTCGTGCCTTCGTCCAGTCATCCGTGCAGTTTTGAATGTCTTGGCCTTCATGTTCCGCTACCTCTTTCCTTGCTGATGCTTGTTGTTGTCTTCTTCTTCTTCTTCTTCTTCTTCTTCGCAGTGAGGTGACTTCTGTGTTGCAGGGCGGGTGGCAGTAATGCGCAACCTGGGGCAGAACAGTATGCTGTTGGGCCTCAGGCATGCCCTGTCTGCCTTCCACACTCTGGAGGCTACAGCTAACATAGGTCAGCCTTATTGGAATGCTTGCTGCCGCCACTGAAGTTCTTGCTTGAAACCCCTCTGCAGAATCGCATCCGGCTCAAATGTCTAAGCAGTCAGACTTAAGCTTGATGGGCCTGATGTGGACAGTCGCTTACAAAACTCAGTAACTGTCAAGACAGCGTGATATTTGCTGTTCATGCATGCCTTCATTTTGGCAAAAGCCATTTTCCAGCAGGACAGTGAAAAGCGTGCCATGCTGCAAGGTGGCGTGTGCATCACATGTTGTTCCTGAGTTGACATGTTGATTGGCATGTTGTTATACGCAGGCTCCTTGTCATTGGTGGTATTGTGCCATGACACATGTGCACATTTGACATGTTGCCAACGTCAGCCACTTGCAAGAACATTCATCACATATCAACATCAGACACATTTCTGTGTCTGGGACTTTCTACAGCAACATGCCATGTTGGCAAATTGCAGACAGCTGCAGATGCCTGCTACCGCTGCATCACTGCCTGTAAGCATGCCTCACAAGCACACCCTTGGAATGCTTGAACATGTTGTCTACCGCATCCTCACCTCTCAAGCATGGGTCCATCATCAGCCTCATCATGGTGTCTGGCTTTGTGCTGCTATGAGCGGGGTGTATGACTGCGTTATGCCCTTTGCAGGGCTGCAATCGCTGCTGAGTGTGCAGAGCAGCTACCAGCTGAGCCAGCACAGTACAGCTGCCCTTGCCCTCACCTACCAGCAAGGTGCTGGCTTGGGCATGCAGGTCAGCCTCTGCCTTGCCATTTGCCTTACCTTTGCCTTGTCTTTGCCTTCTCTTTGCCTTTCTGCCTTTGCCTTGCTTTTGGTTTATTGCCTTCCTCTTCAGGGGTCAAAACAAAGTCTTTGGGGCGTTTCTGCTTTCACACGTAGTCCGCTCATACTTTATGTCAACTGACAACTTTGGTTTGTGTTCAATGCAGAAAGCATTTTGTACCCTAATGCACATTGTGATTAGCTCCATCTGGCCCGTGACAGTGGTAAAGATATGACCTGCACGCGAACTGGCCGCCACTTGACTGCTGGCAGCAGCAGTTTCTGCTGACACACAGAACAGCAACTCTCAAGCAAGTGTACTGGAACTGTCATCCCCCATATGCTGATGGTGATGATGCAGGTGTCAACATCAAGGCAGCTGTCACCTAAGCACAAGGGGGAGCTGACATGGGTGGTGGGACCCCCTCATGCTCGCGCCATGGTGTTAGGGGTCACCTCCAGATTCAAAACCTTCCAGACAGCAGTCAGTCTCGAGGTATGCAGTCCAGGGGCCAGCAGAAAGCTGAGAAGTGTGTTACATTACTGGCAGCCAACCTTGCTAGTTGTACAACTTCATTACTGTCTGCTGATGTGTTACAGCATGATAGGTCAAGCATGCCAGACCTCTGCAGTTCTCAACCACAGCTGCCCCAGGCAGGGCCTGGTCACACACAAGCTTGGCATTACTCTGACATGCAAAGCACTGATCACAGACCGCAGTTCAGCATGCGTTTTGTGAATACACAGCAGCAGGTGTTGGCCAGTGAGTAGGCCTTCACATGACAGTGCTGGCTGCAAGCTGACAGCAGGGCATCAGGGTTACCACTTTCCCACATGCCAACAAACTAGCACCATTCAATCAAAGTGCCTATTCGCAATGTTGGCAGCTCAGCCATGCACCACCAAACTCCCGTGAGTTTATGTTCTTTTCTCTTTTCTTCTCTTTTCAAACTCCGGTGATGTGTGAGGATGCAACATGGCTTGTGACCACAAAGCCTGTCAAGTCTTTAAGCAAAGGTGCATGCAGGTGGGGGCTTCAACAGCAGCAAATGCCAAGGTGGCCTGGAAATATGACAAGCGCACCACTCTGCACGCCAGCACTCGGGTAAATGCAGGGGGTTACCAGCTGGGGTACCAGGTGGAGGCAGGGGGGCGGTACCGCTGGAGCCACAACACCAGTACTGGCTTGGGTCTTGCCTATGGCTCCCAGGTCAGACTCATCTCACACTCCTTGGATGCATGGTGCCATTCTTTCAACAGGCCTCACATGCATGGTGCCATTCAGTGCTTTGCTGCAGCTCGTGCAGTGCATTTGTAATATCAGCAGCAGCGTACACCTCAAAACCACTAGCTAGGGGCTTGCCTCTGGGCTCTCAGGTCACACTCATATCACACTTGGAGCAGCAAGGTTAAAGCGTGTTCAAACACACCTCAAGTCATACAATGCACAGGCCATGTTACATGATGTTTGCAAGCAAAGATGACCAAAGTGGTGGTGAGCAGCAGTGACCCGCATGCCTTGGAGTTGCTGCTGTACACACTACTTGATGAGACCATATGAGTCATTGTAGACACAATGCACAAATGCTGCTACAGCTCATCTAGTCCAGTCAAGCATGAGTGTACAGCCTCCAGCCGGATGCCACCAGGTCAGCAGACAGCACATGAAAAAACAAGTGCTGACATTACAACTTCAAGTCTGTCATCTACTCAGCGCTGTATGTCACATGAGACCAGGAAGACCCACAGCAGAAGCCTGCAACACTGCTTTGCCACCTCACTTGCTACCGAGTGCTCCAGTCGGTTGGCAATCAAGCATGTACACGATTGCAACCTGCAGGGTCTCATCATGAGGGGCTCCTTAGTGCATGGGGAGCATCGGTTTGAGTTCCCAGTGCTGCTGACCAGAGACCCAGACCTGAAGACTGTGTTGTTGGCCTGTGTGACGCCTCCTCTTGTGTGCTACACCCTCAACAGGTTTGTGGTGCGGCCCCTGTGGAGAAGACACCGCTTGCAGAAGGTGAGGCTGCGGCAGTGATAGTGGCATGCAAAGCATGCTCATCCTTTTGTTGTATAGACCGTAGGAATGTGGCTCGTAAGGGCAGGCTATCAGGACATCTAGGACATGCAATGTGCGTGTCATGCATGATGCTGATCGAGCACCAGCCAACATGCCTCTGTTTCCATTCTGATGTAGCAATTTGCAGATGACTATGGCATGATTGTAGCGTGCTTTGCATTCAGTACACGTCTCACTGATGTGTCCAGCTCATGAGCCTCACGACATGTATGTGGAGCAGGGACAAGTATTTGTGGAAATTAAGCCTTGCAGCATGTGTCGTGGCGCAATTGTCATATGGCATGCAGGCAGTGGAGGCCAGAAGAGAGGGTGCTGCAGCCCAGAGGGGTGCCTTCCAGCGGGCTCAGGGGGCCACCCATCTCATGGCCCCTGTCGCTACCAGGAAGCTGCGCCAAGAGCTGGCCAAGGTCCGCAACAATGTTGGCTGGAGTGTTTGCACTCAGTCTCCGCTGGGATGATTGCACTGCATGTTGCCTTGAACACCACAGCCTGACCGGTTCAACATGTCAGAGGAATGTGCATGACATAACATAAAGGCTGGCCATCAGGACATTGGTGCCAGCTTTGTACAAAGACTATGATGGTTGCCTAAGTCAGCTGGGAAGCATATACAGGACCATCTGCCTTGCTCACCTGCTCATGATTGTGAGCACAGCACTGTGCAAAAATTTGTCCCTCAGAGCCTCACGCTCTTTGAGCGCAGGATTACTGGGGATGGTGAGCTTCCCCTGTGACAAGGGCTGCACCTGTTGCATTGTACGCCTATGTGAAAGCTGACTTGCCTCACACACACGTGATGTCTACAGGGTGGCTTAGTCATTGTCAGTGCCAAGTATGGCACACATGCAGCTATCGAGGAGGCTGATAAAGAAGCCAGGCAGCGGCGGCATACAGAGCAGCAGGACAGCGAGCAGCGGCGGCAGCGTGAAGACCTGGAAAACACTGAGCCCCCTCACCATCAACAGCCCCAACAACCCCCACCTGCAGGTGACTCTGCCCTACTGTTCAGTACAACAGAAAAGCTGTTGAGCCCTAAGTACAAGGTCATGTGGGCCTACTTGATTGACACTTGCCTGTAGCTGCATTCAACTTTTAGTACTGAGCAGGTCAACAAGCATGAGTGCATCAGATAAGCGCATGCAGTCTTAACTGGATGCCTGTTTGGATGAACAGGTGTGGCAATCTGACTCTGCCAGCAAATGATTCCTCTGAAGGACGATTTTGAGCTGCATGCAAATTGGACACGGGTTCACCTGGTTTGGCTGTCCGCTTCCTTTGACCATTCACAACTGCTTCATGATGGTCCTGCACTACTCACCGAGCAAAACATCAGGCTTTGGCAATCCTTTTGGGTCAACCTGTGGCACCTTGTACGTATGTGTGCTGCTAGGACAATGCATCACCATGTGACATATGACGCACATGGATAGGTTTGTGTAGGTGAGGGTGAAGAGGACATGGAGGAGAGCGACGAAGAGGAGGCACAGGTGCAGCAGGCAGCAGAGGCCCTGCTGGCAGGGGAGATGGCGCCCCCCTGCCTGGACGTCACCCTGGCCCTGCGCTACATGACTCACAACAGTCGTATCACCTTCCATCAGGTGTGCGCTTGTACCTCTTTTCAACGTACATGGTGCCATCTATCTGTGGTTTTACTGGCATTCAATGCTGTTTGTTTCCCGCGGACATTTGTATTAGCACTGCATGCTGGGAAGTCGACCAATCGATGCCTGTGGTGAATGAAGTGAAGCACAGCCATATTGACCTTCATGAGCAGGAGAAACGGTCAGCATCTGCACCTTGCTCGTGGCTTTGTACATAGCCGATGTCCATCTTGGACGCCCGGCACTGACAACAAATGATTGTGAGGTTTTGGTGAAATGTGCTGTGACAGAATATGTACTGAACAGGGTACGTCAAAAAGTGGGCTGATGGGCTTCTGTGACTGTGCGCCGGGTGAGACCAAGGTGTTACGAGTCCTCTTCCTCTTCAACAAGGAGCCGCACATGGCCATTCTCTCAGATCAGGTATACTCAGACCCTCTGCATCAGTTGCCCAAAGGAAAGATAGACTTGCACAATCACAGTCTGCACACCTCCCTTGAACACTAACTACGCCATTATACACCAGGTCTGCTGCTGCTGTCAATACAAAGGACCACGTCGCAGAGCAACTTGCACAAACCTGGCAGCACAGTAAGTCTTGGTGCCAAGTGCTGTGAGCTACAAGCTATGCCAGATTGGGGGACTCTGCAGCTGCTCAGCTGTCCATCCAATTTTTGGTTGGCCGCTGCCGTCTTGTCCGATGCTCAACAAGATGATGCACCTGTGGGACTGTGTGGTGCTGGTGGTGTGCAATGGGCTTTTACCTGCTTGCATTCCAAGGTCTCCTGCTTGTCACACAGGAGGGAGCAGTGTTGCCTGACCGAGGGAAGGCAGTCACAGATCAGCAGATAGCTGAAGACATGCTAGCTGACTTGGAAGAGCAGAGGCCTGACATGGAAGAAAGTCGATGACAACAGATGCTCTTTCGCTGCAAAGATAGTGGGAGCCCCCACTTTCTCGAGAAAGAAATACCGGGCCTTGCATGGTACCATGACACCGGTGTCATCATGTCATGCCCGTACCATCACAGCAACTTGGTTGCGTCTAGGTTTCATAAATGGGGCAGCGGCTCTTGTCAGTTTGCAGCATGTTGTAGACATGATTTGCAGCGATCAATCTGGACAACTACTGCGCAGAGCTCAGCTATCTAAATTTCGGCCCCTCGTGACTTTTACTGGCTTTAGATTTAGAGCCGTTACTCCGTCCGTCCATCAATCGGCTGCAGCTGCTTCATGCTAGGCTCGCCACACTTGCACTGCACAAGGTTTACTCGTGTGACATTTTGCTCACCCAGACTAGTATATAGTAGCAGATCTATCTCCCGCAACGCGTCTAGCAGAGTTGTAAGCATGAGCGTACAGGAGTACATCGACAAGCATGACCTATCAAAAAAAGTTGAGGAGGTCATCAATGCATGTGTGAAGGCAAAGCCAGAGGAGCCAATCTCTTACATGGTGAGCTCATTTTCGTGCACAATCATACAATGCGGATCGTCTTGTGTTTCCCGTAGTCTATCAACAAGTCCGACGTTTACATGCCTACAACCGATCGCAGGCTGAGCAGCTCAAGAGGTCCTCACCTCCTGAGATCACCAAGGTGATCGGCAGGCAGATCATCGATTCGCGTGGTAACCCCACCGTTGAGGCCGACGTGTACACTCACAAGGGCTGGTTCCGGGCAGCCGTACCATCGGGTGCATCGACCGGCAGTCACGAAGCCGTCGAGCTGAGGGATGGTGGTGACAGGTACGCTGTTGCGGCTGGTAACTTCAGGCTGCGATGCAGTCTGCTAGTCTCACGTCGTGCATTGGTCTCACAACGTACACTGGTCTCACGTCGTGCACTGAAGAAGCAGGCCTGTTTCTGCAGCTGGATGGGAAAAGGAGTGTCCAAGGCTGTTGAGAACATCAACAAGGTCATTGCACCTGCAGTCATAGTAAGTCCCAAGCATTTGTCATGGAGCCTAATTGCTTGCGACATGCATCATCAAGGCATTAGTTGCTGAAGCGTTACAATGCTGCAGGGCATGAACCCTGTCAACCAGAAGGAGGTTGACCAAAAGATGTTTGACCTGGATGGCTCAGACAACAAGGGCAAGCTAGGAGCCAATGCAATCCTTGCTGTCTCCATGGCTGCCTGCAAGGTGTGTCTCATGCATGACAGCCTGCCACCCTCACACAGGCGTGCCAACAAGCCCATTATCATACTGCTATACCACATCATGTTGTCCTGGTCATGTTGTCCATCAGATGCACATTTTTTCCAATGTGAGCAAGGTGCCATGCTGTGCAAGGCAAAAGATGTGCTTTGACTAGCTCCCTGCATGCTGTGAAGCTGTCCAGTCACCCAGAAGAGTTAGCAGTGTTGACGTGCTTGTGGAAGCAATTAGCCATGTTGATGCGCTTGTGGTGCATTATACAGGCTGGAGCTGCAGAGAAGGACGTGCCTCTGTACAAGCACTTGGCAGACCTGGCTGGCAATGCAAAGCTGGTGACCACTCTCCCGAGTCTTGCCGCTCAATGCTTGTACCATGTCATGCTGAACTGCAGTATATCGAGTACTAGCGCCTTTCACTGATGTGAGCATGATTCCAGTATCACATTGCAATGTGGCGTGCCTGCAGGAAATGTTCCTTGCTGCCCGGGCTGCATCTGTCATGTTTTGCACATAATGGCTTCCTGGCCGCAGCCAGTGGTTGTCTTTGTCAGCTGCACTGGATGTGATGTATGTATGTTGTCAGTTGCCTGATGATGCCTCATGACTTCTGTTCACGTTAATGCATTGACAGTTCAGTTATGTGCAATCTCATAAGCAGCAAGAAAGGCAGCAAAAGCCAGTAAGCATCTGATGTGCAATTGTGTGCGCTGCAGATTCTGCCAGTCCCATCTTTCAACATCATCAATGGAGGCAGCCATGCCGGCAATGCCCTTGCCATGCAGGTGACACACTCCGCCACCTTCTCTTGGCTGCCAGTCTTACATGTGCTGACTTGGGTTTTGCATGTCAGACATGGCAACTGGTGTTGAGCCTGTTTTGCACAAGTGGTGTTACATCGGCTTGCTTGGTTGGATGTTCCCCTGACTGCTCTTGCTTTGATGTTTGGACAAGTTGGATCTGCAGCTGAGAAGCTGCATTTGCACCTGAGCCAATGCAGTGGTCTACTTCAAGTGACAATACAGGAGTGCATTGATGGCCACTGCTTGTGCTGGATAACACCTCACAATTGTATCATTGCTGTTGCGCTTGCAGCATGCAGCATGCACTGTGTCATGCAATTCAAGTCTTGCAGTTCTGCCTTGGGGGAAGCCTTTCTCAAAAGAACCATATGACTTGTTTTAATGACATGTTCTGTCTTTGTGCATGACACTTGTGTTTTGGTTGTTGGGCTTCAAGTCTGGTTGTAAGTATTTGGGGCATGTTCATCTTGAGCATGTTTCCACGCGGCAGATTTCGTCTGCAACATTACATGCCTCACATCTAATTGTCGATGTTTGCAGGAGTTCATGATTCTGCCAGTGGGTGTGTCATCCTTCAAGGAGGCCATGCGTGCCGGCACTGAGGTGTACCACAACCTCAAGGGCATCGTCAAGAAGAAGTACGGCCAGGATGCTGTGAACGTGGGTGACGAGGGCGGTTTTGCGCCCAATGTGCGCTCTGCAGAGGAGGCTCTCAGCCTCATCAACGATGCCATTGACGTGAGAGCTTTTTCCTGCAGTAAAACTTGCATTGCAGACACCCAACTGGCTTTCGTCTTGGTGCATGCCTGTAGTGCCGGCAGGTTAGTCGTCAGCTGTGTTCCAAGCTGGACTTCATGGACTCACGCTCTAACTGCTGTCAGCTGGTCGAATGTTTTGCATGCTCCAGTGTATTGTACCTTCATCACCATCTTGCATTAACAGCTCTGAGGGCAACTGATTGCTAATAAGATATCAAGCTGGGTTGTACCAGAAAACGTTTGGTCCTCACCAGTCCTGATATTGACGAGAAGCATGTCCTTATTGACACCTGCGTTGATGCATCATGGGATGGTAAGGACCATGCTTATAACATCCTTAAACAGTTGGCTTGCAAGTGCTTTGCATGCTTTGCGTGCCTTGACAGGAAGGTGTGAAGACCTAAATGACCATGAGCATATTTGGGCATGACCCTGTTGCTGTGCAATGTTGGTATCAACATGCATGTTTGTAAAATGCAGAAAGCTGGATATGTGGGCAAGGTCAAGATTGGCATGGACGTTGCTGCCAGCGAGTTCTTTGAGAACGACAAGTACAACTTGGACTTCAAGGCCAAGAACCCTGATCCAGAGCAGATCAAGACTGGCCCTGAGCTGCAGGAGCAGTACAGCAGCTACTGCAAGCAGTACCCTATCATCAGCATTGAGGACCCCTTTGACCAGGATGACTTTGACAGCTATGCCAACTTCACTAGTGAAGGCGTCTGCCAGGTTAGTCACTGCCTCATCACACCCCAAAACAATGTCACTGTGTGTTTTTGTACTTTGTTGACTGCCTTCTGGTTCCTGTTCCATAGCTCTGTGTGACTGCCTGGGGACATCAACTTTTCTTATCTGATCAGTTGTCCTTATCTGATCAGTTGTCACACTTGCTCATTGGTCTTTTGGTCAGTGGTGCTTGAGCTGTGAAACCAGTCTGCAGGGGTGACACAATGTATCTTGAGCGTGATGCACATCAGCAAGATCTGCACCTGTGCCGCCTTGATGCTGCATGCTGCTGCAGCTATGAGTTGCATGCCACTTGCTGAATGTGCTTGTAAATTTGCAAAACTGCATAATATTTTTGCACACTTTTCTGAGTTTTAAGACCTGGTTGCCAGATTTGTGTGGGATCCCCAGCTGTGAATATGCCTACAAGTCATCATGCATGTCAAAGGACAATTTCAACCTTGACTGGTACACCTGTTGTTTCTTGGTGTAGGTGGTTGGTGATGACCTACTGTGCACCAATCCAAAAAGGGTGCAAACAGCCATTGAGAAGAAGGCCTGCAATGCCTTGCTACTCAAGGTCAACCAGATTGGCTCCGTCACAGAATCTATCGAGGCAGTCCGCATGTCCAAGGCAAGCCATTACTGCATCTTGTTGCAAATTCATGCAAGCATGCACCTGCTGTTTGACTGGACATTCAAATGTAACAAACAAGAGCCACACAAAACCTGAGACAGCATCTGCAAAGAATAATGCATGTACGTGCAGGTTTGCTGCTGCAACTGTTTGCATAAGGCTGAGTCACCAGTTTAGCATGCGTCTCATGTCAGATAAAAACTTTGGCACAGGCACAGACCATTTGGCATGGCAGCTGTTGCAGATGTGCCGGTCAACAAGTGTTCTAACGATACAATTTTGGCAGCTTTCTGGTAACGCTGTCAAATGTTGCTCAGCTTGTTGCTGTCAAATGTACATGACTATACATGTCTGCTGGACCCATCATTACCAAGTATGTGATGGTCTCTCATATGTCTATGCAGGAGGCAGGATGGGGAGTAATGACCAGCCATAGAAGTGGTGAGACTGAGGATTCCTTCATCGCTGACCTAGCAGTTGGCCTGGCCACTGGCCAAATCAAGACCGGTGCCCCCTGCAGGTCTGTGCCTCCTGAATGTGTCGTTTTGACATACAAGCTTGCCACAGTAGCGTGCACAGCTTTAATCAACAAAGCTGCACTGAACGATGCCATGGTCGCTGTTGGTGTTGGTCTGCATGCAGCATGATCCATTTTGATTCATTGACTTATCACTGTGAGCATCAACTGGGTGGTGTTTAGAAGTCCTTATGATTTTGATACTTATGCTCATTTGTTCCTTTCGATCTCAATGCTCATTGGTGGCACATCATATTGCTTGCAAACATGAGCAAACATGTTTGTATTTTCTCATCACACAAGGATAAGCAATGATTTGGACCCTGCTTGAGTGCAGCCTTTGAGCCAGTGTGATAAGCAGTTGTTTGTGTTTTCAGATCTGAGCGACTGGCCAAGTACAACCAGCTGTTGCGAATTGAGGAGGATCTCGGCAGCGATGCAACATATGCAGGAGAGAACTGGCGACACATCAGTTGGTGATATGTAAATCATGACAGTAATTACAGACGTGAAGATCACGATCCACAAGCATTCATGTTCAATAGCAAATACGTCATCTGCTCACGTCCACAAGTATATTGCAAAAGATGAAAAACTGCGTGGTAGAAATAAAAAAACATAAGTCTCATGGGCTGGTTTGGAGCAAAGAACCTGTTGGCTTTGCTGAAACACCAACAGGTTGTGTAAAGTCAGAAAAGGAACATCATTGTTGCAAACGCAGCCTTCGAAATGCATTGGTATGCATCGCGCGGCCCAATACAGTTCTGCGTGAGTGCACACTGTATCTTGATTTTGACTGTCCATGACTTAGGCAATTCAGCAGGGTCTGCAGATTAATGCGTCCTTGGGGACACGTTTCTGGATTCAACGGGGAATGTGTTAAAGATGATCTGCACTATTTATGCATCAGCTTGTCGTTCATGGGTAGGGTAGGGTGCATGTAGCCAAGCAGGCCACAGCTTACTTAAGCTTGTGGCACCACTCCAGACCCCTTCAGCTGCCCTCAAGAAGCAGCTGTCCTGCATGCTCAGCCGCCTTGTGTCTTCAGCTCAGCAACAACAAGCTGTAGATGATGAGGCCTTTCTGGCCCGAGGCAGCTCGGCAAACCCTGCCGAAGTGCCCGGCTTAGCATATAGGGGCAGTCTGCACCCTGGCAGGGCGGCTAGCATGCTGCCCTACCAGGCAGGCGGTGTTGGCTTGATGGACGAGCAGACCCAGATCTAAGCCCTGCAGGCCAAAGTGGTGTCCAGGCTGCTTGAGCCAGAGCGCCTTGCCTGGAATTTGTTCCAGGGCTACTGGCTCTATCAACCCCCAATAGGGCAGCAGCCCCGCCTACAGGACGGGCCAGAGTACGGTTTTGCCCACAACAAATTGCAGGGCATACTATAGCATCGTGCTAATTGCACACTTGGCAGAACAAGTACATGCTAAAGCACTAGCACAAACTTAGTAGTTAGCACGAAATTAGCATCGATTAGCACGCATGCTAAAGCCGTGCTAACGCGGGAACATTTGCTATAGCACTTTTTGGTAGCTCGGTAAAAACTAGCAATGTGCTAGCACACTAGCATGCGAGCACATGCTAGCTGTGTATGCTAGTCGTGCTACCGTATTTAGTCTGCTGTTGCTGAATCTGAATGTGGCGTTTCATGGCAATGAATACATTTTGTTTTTTTTTTTTTGTTTTTTTTTGGGTTACACGGGAATTGTCCACCCTCCATCAGCTGATGAAGGTACCGAACGAACCTGGTTTGAGCCCGAACAACGGCCTAGAAAACATGTCCCTAAGCGATCAGTCCACGGCAAACAATCCCCGCAAGGGGCAAGCAAAATGTCCTGGCGCCAAGACGACCAGCCATGATGGCAGGGCCGGTCATGTCATGACACATATGTGCCACCCGAGTAAAGGAAGAAGAATGGCAAGTGTGACCATACAAGTGCCCACGCAAGGAATATGCACCCCGGCAACTCGCATAGCGCTTTGGCCGGCTAAATTGCCGAGCCAAGCAATGTCGTCTAGTCGTCCTAGAGCACGG